>OLQG01001048.1_pt1 | contig 19121 bp, 15 predicted proteins | sample 1672221 | NCBI WGS metagenome assembly OLQG01 (sample SAMEA3136660, study PRJEB25190) | human gut metagenome | biome: human gut; feature: human-associated habitat; material: faeces | place: Austria | collected 2013
TGCCTCTCCTTCCAGAAGCACATATTGTATCTTTCCATCCTGATTCTTATCTACTTCCGGATGATTCTTAATATACTCTGCTGCTGTCTCCCCCTGCATGACACCTGACTGTTCAGCCTTGCATCCCACATAATACAGATATTCCCATTGCATCAGGTCTTCTTTAACCGGTTCCCGATTAAAGAAAACGATTGGGATATCATCATGCTTTGCCAGTCGAATAATCTTTGCCGGAGCCGTTCTGTCTACCAGATTCACACACAGCACATCGCATCCGGCATCAATCATTTCTTCTATCGTTTCGTCCTGATTTTTCTGATCATTGTCTCCATTCTTAACAGAAACTATAACTTTCACATCTTTGGTACTCATAGCTTTCAGATCTTCTTTTAGCTTATCCGTCAGTGCATTAATAAATGGATCATCCTGCGTATATGTCACCACACCAACCCGAAGCACTTCCCTGTCTGTCTGTATTCTCTGGTTCTGCTGACACCCTGTAACAGCAAATGACATTGTGCTCACAAGAACCAGTATACTTTGTGCCATCCTGCCTTTTTTACTCATAAGAATACAACAACCTTTCCATATCATCATCTGAAAACAGCTCTTCCCCATCAAGCTCTCTGACTCCTGTGTTACAGCTTTCCAACTGGTAGAATCTGTGATTCAATTTTTCAGCAATTTCCTCTACGCTCTTATAACCAATCTCATATCCATCAAGAAGTACAATATCTGTAATATATCCATAATCCAACAATGCGATAGATTTAACACTGCTGCCAATACCGTATATTTCTGCTCCGTAATAAGTGCCGTTTTCCGCCTGTTCCCCAAGTTCAACCAACGCATCGGGATCCAGTACAACCATCGCATCTACCTTCTCCTTCACACTCACCATTTCAGATGCCTTCTTTTCCTTTTGATTGTAATAGTACCAGGCAATCTCACAATCTGTGCCTTCCAGTGCATCATTCAGTCCTCTGACACCGTTGTCACTGATATCACTTTTTCTCCATCCAGCCACTACGCCAATTCGCCGTTGTCCATCTTCCTGCAAGTGCGCCGCCAATGTCTGACCAATTTCATAATAATCCGGCTTAATCACCGGCAGACCAGATGCTTTCTGTTCTTCATCATAGATATCTTCTGTGATCAGCAATATCGGTATGTCTGCACACTCATTCTCCAGCATTTCCTTTGTCTCACTTCCGGGCGACGGACATATAATAAATGCATCTACCTGATTATCCAACTGTTCTCTGATTGCTTCCCGCTCAACATCAGCATCCTCAATCTCATCTGTATTACAAATAATAAGATGAATCTTATTCAGACTTGCTGACTGTTTCATTCCTTCAATCAATGCATCCCAACGTTGATCTCCTGACTCCGGGAGAATGATTGCCACCCTTGGTTCTTCGACATTCTGATTAAATATCTTATATACAAAAAACAGCGTTAAAACAAAAAGAATCACCTCTGCTGCCATAAATCTGAATTTACTCTTCTTCATCCGGCATCCTCCTCTGTCCATATGTTTGCTTTTCTAATTGTTCCGCATTTTCTTTTGTATAAGGAATAGCCGGAATATGAATCACAACTTTCGTCCCTTCATCCAACTCACTGTATACTTCCAGTCCATATTCCGGACCAAACATAAGACTGATTCTGGAATGAACATTGATCACCCCTACCCCGGAACCATGTTTTGGAACTTTACTGTTATCTGTCAGAATATTACTCCTTATGTCTTCCGGCATACCCATTCCATTATCCTCTATGCTGATGTAAATATCTTCACCTTTCTTCTCTCCACGTATAAGGATCTGACCATCATCATCCTCATCCATATTACCTACTCCATAATATATTGCATTTTCCAGAAGCGGTTGAATCACCAGTTTTACAATACAGTAATTTTTAATCTCTTCATCTATCAGAAACTCTACCTTAAATCGTTCTTTATAGCGTACACGCTGAATATTCATATAACTTCTGCTGTGCTGCAATTCGTCTCCAATAGAGATAATCGTCTTTCCCCTGGACAAACTTACACGAAGAAGTTTTGCAAGCTCTGAGATCATCACAACCGCTTCTTTATTTCTCTGCGCCTCGATCATCCAGGTGATTGATTCCAATGTGTTATAGAGAAAATGTGGGTTAATCTGACTCTGAAGTGCATCCAGCTCACTTTTTCGTCTTTCTGTTTGCTGTTGAATAATCTCTTTCATCAGCGCTTCAATTTGTTCATATGATTTCTGTACCGAATATCCCAGATGACGAATTTCTGCCGATCCACCGATATAAATATCTGGCATTGCTCCGGCTTCATATGCCTTAACAGATTCATCTAACTCTCTGATCGGTCTGGATATCTTTCTGGAAATAAAACGGTTAACCTGAAGCAACATCATCACCAGAATGAGAATTGTTGTAATAATGTAATATCGGAATTTATTAATACTGGTTTCCTGCACACTCTCCGGCACCACACCGATCAGCTTCCAGCCCGTATACGCAACACTTCCCACTACTATATTCTCTTTCTGTCCGTCCGTCTTCATCTCATAGATTCCATCCTCATAAGATGCCGCTTTATTATTCTTTTCCTTAAAAAGTCCCCTGTTAATCTCCGTCCACCGGGGATGATAAATAATCTCTCCATCTCTGCTGCACAGATAATAATAGATTCCACTCGATGTCTCATTGATCCGCTCCAGCATATCTTCAAGTACCGAATATTTCATATCCACAAGCAACACACCGCTGCCTGATGTACTGCCATCATTAATATCCACCGAACGACTCAAGGACACCACCCGATGATAGCGAAATGTTCCGTCATCATACAGATTCTGCACATGCGGTGTGGAAAAGTGAATATTTTCTATCTCGGATCTGGCGTTCTGGTACCATTTCTGGTCGGCAACTTTAACATTGTCCTTAACTGTCGCCACTGGTTCTGACTCAATCAGCATCCCATCATATCCATACAGGGCAAGGCTCTGAATCTTATCTACATTCGTTTCATACAGCATACTAAACTGCCTGGTAAATTCCTGACTGGAAATATCATATTCCTGCACAATATTATAATTTGCTGCATCCGAAATCTGTCGAAGATCCAGAAGTGATGAATTCAATCTGTCTATTGTACTTTCTACCGTCATTTCTGTATTCGCCACTGCGCTCTTATCCGATGCCAGTTTAAAACGATGATACAGCAGAAAACCCATAACCGTAACTGTTACAAGAGACAATGTCATCAGTACAGACAGAATAATCGACTGTATATTAAATTTGGCAAAGGTTTTCCTTATTCCGGAATCGTTCTTTATATCTTTCATTCTGTTCTGCCCTCATAGCCAGCTTATTTTTGCAGATACTTTGTTCTGTACTTGGACGGAGATACTCCGAATCTCTTTTTAAACACATAACTGAAATAATTAGCATCCGGATATCCGACTTTCTCCGCAATCGTATAACTCTTATCATTCGTATTTACCATCAGATCTGCCGCAATGTCCATTCTGTAATCTGTCAGATATGTAATAAATGGCTTGCCTGTCTCCTTTTTAAACACCGAGGAAAAATAGGAATTAGATACCCCAAGTACCGAACACACTTCATCCAGTGATATTTCTGCTTCCATATAGCGATTCTTAACCAGATTCTGTGCCTCTGTTACAAGCCTTCTGGATGTACTGTTCCTTGCCTTCTTTAACATATCACTAATCGTCATGGACACTTCTATCAGCCATGCCGCAAGTGTACTTTCATCCATCTCCGGTACTTTTTCATAGTTGCTCTGCATATCTTTGGATATTCTGTTAAAATCTATTGAATTATTTACACAAAATCTATAAAAGCCACTCACGATCTCCATTGTTGCCAAACGATACTGTTCGATCGTATCTGCGTTTTTATGCAATATCTCAATTTCTTTTTTAACCGCCTTTTCAATCTTTTCCTGATTACCTACATGCACTGCCCGAAATAATTCCTGCATCCGGGTCTCTTCTGCCTGTATGGTCAAATTCTGTTCCTTCGGCACAATCTCTCCGATACTGATCGCACGTTTCGTTCCATACAGAACTCTGTAAGACACCGCTTCCCGTGCACCTTCATAAGAAAGATGGATATGAAACAGACTATCACTTGTTCTTCCTATTCCTGCAGTTACAACTGCTCCCATAATCCGATATGCCCATCTGCAGAACCGGTCACACGCATCTGTTAATTCCGCAATTTTCTCTTCCATCTCCAGTTCCACGATCAGGAGTGTATTCCCCAGATATATAAATTCCTGACATTTCCATTCTGTCGCCAGGCGCTCCTTGATTTCCCGTTCAACTGACATTGACAAAAGCACAGGATCTACACCATCCGGCACATGAGTGCTGGATGTATGGAAGATCACACAGCAATACAGCGGACCCTGCATTTCCACTCGGTATGCAGAAAGAAATCTCTGATATTCCTGTTCGCTGATCCGACCTTCTATTAATGACACGAATAAATTTGAACGCAATGCAGGCAATACTTCCTTAAAATAATCTTCCAGCTTACGCACATTTAATTTTTCTTCACGCTCACGATCCAGGGTATCTTTCAACTTTGTCAGACCTGTGGATAATTCCGATGCATTGATCGGTTTCAGCATATATTCCTTAATCTCAAGGTGTACTGCTTCCTGCGCATATTCAAATTCATCAAACCCTGTACACAGCAGAATATAGATATTCGGATAGTCCTTATTCAATCTTCTTGCTAACTCCAGCCCATCCATATATGGCATCTTAATATCCGTCAACACCACATCCGGCTGAAGTTTTTCCACAAGTTCCAGTGCCTTCACTCCGTTTGTCGCACTGCCTACCACTTCAAATCCCAGTTCATCCCAATGGATTAATGCCTGCATCGCATCAATCACTTCCACTTCATCATCTACCAGGATCACTTTGTATTGTTCCATTCTAATACCCCTCTGTCACCCTCTGGACTTCTGTTATCATTATATCAGAAAATAATATGATACTAAACAATCATATCGTAAAAGCCGCCTTTTTCATCTCTATCCGACGAACAAAGGCGGCTTGCTTATTACTGTTTTTCTAATTATTTCTTCTGTACATATTTCAGACAGTCAAGCGTAACCGCTGCAAGAATAATAATTCCTTCAAAAATGAACTGAAGGTTGGTATCAATTCCAAGAATTGTCAAAGAGTATGTAAGTGATGTAAAGATCAGCACACCAGTTACTACACCTGAGATCTTACCGATACCACCGGTAAATGACACACCACCAACCACACAGGCTGCAATGGCATCCATATCCCATCCCTGTCCATAAGCTGCACTTCCTGAACCGATCATTCGGTTGCATTCCAGCCATGATCCACATCCATACAAAATACCAGCCAGAATGAATGCTCCCATTGTCACCTTGAATACAGAAATACCAGATACTGCTGCTGCCTCCGGATTTCCTCCTACTGCATACAGGTTCTTACCAAATGTTGTCTTATTCCAGATAAACCATACGACAAATACTGCTGCTGCAGCCCAAAGAATAATTGTCGGGAACTTACCGATCTGTGGAATAAAAATATTTGGAATAGCAGCATCAATTGCACCAAACGAAACACCCTTGGTAGCATAAGTTACGAGTCCAAAGATGATCAGCATATTTGCCATCGTCGAAATGAACGGATGCATCTTAAACCTTGCCATAAAAAATCCGGCGATCATCGCAAACATAGTTGTAAGGAAAATACATGTAGCTAATGCCAGTAATGCTTTCTGCACAGGTGCCATAGCAGAAAAGTCAAAAATGTGACCAAACACACTACCTGTATTAATACCGTTATGCATAATGATCGTTGCTGTAACCATACCCATACCAACCATACGTCCTACAGAAAGGTCCGTACCTGTCAGAAGAATCAGTCCTGCAACACCAAGAGCCAGGAACATACGCGGCGATGCCTGCTGTAAAATGTTCAGAATATTGGTTACTGTAAGCAGCTGAGCATTTTTCACCATCGGTGTAATAATACACAATGCAATAAAAATCATAATGATAACAATATACAGACCGTTTTTGTACAGGAATTGAGCTACATTAAACGAATATTTATAGTTTTCCCAACTCTGGATACGTTTCTGTGCAAACGTGAATTTAGACATTCTCAGAAGATCGATCAGATGGAACTTATGCATAAATGCATCATGTCTTCTGTCTTTGATCTCCTGGATTCTGGATTCATGTGCCATCTGAGCATCAAACAGTTTATTCTTATAATTATATTTTTCTGCTTTGATGTCTTCTGCATCTCTCAAACTATTCAGTCTCTGCTTATGTTCAGCCTGAAGCTCCTGTTTCAGCTTATCATAATTACTGTTTTCTGCTTTCTTTTCTGCCTCACAGCTCTTTGCGACAATATCATAATATTCACTATTGTAATGCTTCGCAAGATAACTTTCTGCTTCTGCAATCAATCTGGTAACTTCCTGCTTATTAGCATTTTCTACTGATTTTGCTTTTTCCAGTTCTTGTTTATACTCAGCAATAAGTTTTGCCTGTTCTTCTTTTGATAAATTCTTGTTTTCTTTCGCAATTGCTATACAATTGCTGATATTATTAACCTGATCGGTTCCGTCAACGCGCAGTGCGTCAATCTGATCCTGTATTTTACCAACGTATTCATCAATCGGCTGCAAAAGCTTTGCTTCTTCTTCAACCGAAAGAATTACACTGTTCTCTGCCATATTCACTGCTCCTCTCTATTATAAGTACATTGCACTGAGTCTCAATAATTCTTCCTGATCTGTCTCTTTGGTGTTAACGATTCCGGCCAGACGACCATTAGACATTACTCCAATACGGTTCGTAATTCCCAGAATCTCCGGCATCTCAGAAGAAACTACAATAATTGTTTTTCCCTGTTTTGCCATATTAATGATCAGTTCATAAATCTCATATTTTGCTCCTACATCGATTCCTCTGGTAGGATCATCCATCATAAATATACTCGGCGAACGTTCCAACCACTTTCCAAAGATAACCTTCTGCTGGTTTCCCCCGGAAAGACTTGAAATCATATCATCCGGTCCCATGCATTTTGTGTGCATGATTCGGATCTTTTCTGCAGTCGCACGTACCATACGATCATGTGACAATGCAATTCCATTCTTATAATGATTCATATTTGAAATAGTCGTATTAAAGGTAAGGTCGCCTTTCAGGAACAGACCATTTGCCTTTCTTTCCTCCGTGATCAATGCAAATCCATGATCCATTGCCTCCCTTGGAGAATTGAAATTCATGATTTTACCATTGTATATTACATTACCTTCCGCTCTGGTACGCATTCCAAATATAGTTTCCAGAAGTTCGGTTCTTCCGGCACCAACCAGACCATAAAAACCAAAAATCTCACCTTTTCTAATATCAAACGAAATGTTCTGAAGCTTTGGTGCATATTTCGTCGAGAGATTCTGTACAGAAAAAACTGTCTCTCCCGGTTCATTATCCACAGGTGGAAAACGGTTATCAAGAGAACGCCCAACCATGGCTGCGATCAGCTCATTCATATCAGTGTCCTTGCTATCTTTCGTCATAACCAGATTACCATCTCGCAATACTGATATCTCATCACAAATTTCAAGTATCTCGTCCATTTTGTGAGAAATATAGATCAACGAAATTCCCTGTGCTTTCAATTGCCGCATCATCTTAAACAGCTTTTCCACTTCCGGTGCTGTCAGTGAAGATGTTGGCTCGTCCAGTACAATCACCTTTGAATTATAGGAAATCGCTTTTGCGATCTCACACATCTGACGCTGCGATACAGACATTTTCTTCATCGGCTGTGTCAGACTTACTGTAATTCCAAGCTTTCGGAACAACTTCGACGTTTCCTTTTTCATTCTTGCCTCGTCAACGATTCCGAATGAATTTTTCGGATATCGTCCAAGGAACATATTATCCACTACGCTTCTTTCCAGACACTGATTCAACTCCTGATGAACCATTGCCACCCCATTTTCAAGCGCATCCTTCGGACCCGAGAAATTAACTTCCCGCCCATCTAATATAATTGTCCCCTCATCTTTCTGATAGGTTCCAAATAGACATTTCATCATTGTCGATTTTCCGGCACCATTCTCACCCATAAGTCCCATGATAGATCCGGGTTTGACATTCAGGTCGATATGTTTCAGAACCTTATTCCTGCCGAATGATTTGCTCATGCCATTAATCGATAAGATGTACTTATTCTTATCCTCTGCCATAGCTCTGCTTCCTTTTCTTAGAGAAAGAAGGGCATCCAGCTCGACGCCCTTCTTTATTTCATTCATTTACTGTTTTACTTACTTCTTAGTTAGAAAGGATTGATGTATATGCTGCTGCGTTATCGGTCTTAACCATGTTAATTGCAAATGCATCATACTCTCCAGGATTACCAAGACGGTTTGTGATGTTAGACTCTGTCTGTCCATCTCCACCGATGTAATCTACAGTTAAGTTGAGAAGATCATCGTAGTTCTCAAGCAGTGGCTGATATGTAGAACTCAGGAAATTATCAGATGAGTTATAAATGTTCAGCCATACTTTCTTAGATGGGCTCTTCTCTGAATCCAGCTGCTTAGAAACCTTGTCATAAACCTTGGTAGAATCTGTAAAGTCTTTGTAGTTATCAGCTGTTACTGCAACATTCAATGCGTAGTAAGATCTGTCTTCTTCGCTGTATCTGTAATCTTCACCTTCTGTCAGGCAGTTACCAGCCTCATCAGCTGTACCGATACCTGTGTCAATATCTACTCCGTCAAGTGAGTTACGAAGAACTCTCAGTGTCAGATAAGCCTGAACATCTGCATGCTGTGAAATTGTTCCGCCGTATCCTTCGCCGATAGCTGCTACCGCATCACTGTTTGCATCATATCCAAATGTAGGAACTTTACTGTCTTTTGCCCATGCATTGAACATTGACATTCCCATACCATCATTGTTAGAAACAACAACATCAATCTCATCGCCAAATGATGCTGTCCATGTTCCGATTGCATTACCGGCTGTAGCTGCATCCCATGTTGCTCCTGCTGCGTTCTTCATTTCCTGAGAAGCCAACTCACGAATCGTAAATGTCTTTCCATCGATTTCAAGAGTTGCATCCTGAACAACTTTAGATGATCCGTCTACATTTGTTCCTGCCGGAGTAGAATCAACATCGCCATCAGCTTCTACGCCTGTACCAAGAGCTGAACGAACACCACGTGTACGTGCAATTGAATCATTATGTCCGATATCTCCGATCGCAAGTACGTAACCGATCACTCCATCACCATTTCTGTCGATCTTGTCCGCATTAGCTTTGATATAATCTACAACCATCTGGCCCTGAAGTTCAGCACCCTGGTTAGCATCAAATCCTACATAATAAGTATCTTTGTTAAAGTTCAGTGCCTCCTGATCCAGTTCTCCGGTTGAGCTGTTGGATGGCTGACGGTTAAACCAGCACAGTGGTTTGTCTTTGTTGGCTGTGCTGCTCTCTGAAGAACTTGATGAATCAGATGAACCTGAAGATCCTGAAGATCCTGAAGATCCTCCACATCCTGCCAGAGATAATGCAAGCGTTGCTGCCAGCATTGTTGCAATTACTTTTCTTTTCATTTTTCTTTCCTCCCATTTGGTCGTTTTGTTCTATAAGCCCTTCGCTTAATTGATTAATTTAATTATAATAACGAACCTACCAGGAAAGAATAGAATATTTTTGGATTAATTATCAAAATTCTATTGTTTTTCTTAATATTTTTATATATTTTCAACATTTCCCCATTCAGTACATAATAAAAGACTATGCATTTTGGACCGCTTTGCCATCTCGTCCGTCTGCATAGTCTTTTTACTTTTATTATTTATCGATCTCTCGTCTCCATCAGTATCACGGTACCTCCGGAATAGTCAATCACCGCTTCATCTTCGCCTTCCGCGATCTCATTGCTCACACAGAGACTGTCATATGGTGTCAGCGTATGGTCCCTGAGCGGATACTTTGCCCCGGTAATATTAAATCCATAGATAATCTCACCCAGCGGAAATACACTGAAATACGGACCGTACATATCTTCTCTACGGATATGTGTCTCGCCACCAATCAGACGGATCCGATTCTGTGTATCCAGAATCTCCGCATAGATGCCTGCCTTATGTGAAATCATAAGAGTCTGTACATTTGCCCAGAAATGATCCAGTCTTCCACCTGTCGCCCCCAGAATGATCAGCTTACTACATCCCAGCGTCATACCAAGACGCACTGCAATCTCTGTATCCGTTGCATCCTTCACCGGATTAAACTCTCGGATCGGTACATCGTTCCGCTCCTTGTAATAGGTAACGATCTCCTCTGGCAGACTGTCAAAATCTCCTACGATATAATTCGGACGGATCTTGTGGTGATAGAGAAATTCTACGCCCCGATCTACACCGATCACACATGGTTCTTCATACTCCCTAAGCGTTTCAAATGCCAATGCCTCATCAAGAGTTCCCCCACTGACAATGATCGCACACTTACTCATAGTCTCTGAATATCTCCACAAATTTTCTTGTATTTTCAACAATGTTATCACCGAATACAGCAGAACCGGCTACCAGAATATTAGCTCCTGCATCCAGGATCTTACGGGCATTCTCAAACTTCACACCGCCATCAACCTGAATATCGATCTCTTTTCCGCTTTCTTCAATCATTTTTCTGGTCTCACGGATACGATCCAGTGATTCTTCCATGAACTTCTGTCCACCCGCACCCGGATGCACAGACATGATCAGTATCATATCTACATATTCCAGATATTCACGAATCTCTTCTACCGATGTCTCAGGACAGATAGAAAGTCCTGCCATAATCCCAAGATCTTTAATCTCCGTCAACGTCTTGCGTACATCCGGACATGCCTCAAGATGTACCGTGATCAGATCTGCACCCGCCTCTTTAAATGCTTTCACATAACGAATTGGATCCTGCACCATAAGATGTGCATCCATCACCTGGTGTGTTGCCTTACGGATCGATTTCATAACCGGAATTCCGAAAGATATATTTGGCACAAACATACCATCCATAACGTCAAAGTGCAGGTAAGCTGCACCGCCTTCTTCTGTTTCTTTGATATCCTTACCAAGCTGTGTAAAATCTGCTGACAGAATGGAAGGAGCAATTACGTACTTCAATTCTAGTACCTCCTCTTTTCCTTTAGTTCTTTATATAATTCCAGATAATTCTGATATCTTACCTGGCTGATCTTACCTTCTTCCAGTGCATGCTTCACCGCACAGTCCGGTTCATGCACATGATCGCATCCGTTGAATCTGCACTGTCCTTCATATGGTTCAAATTCCGGAAAATACTGTTTGAGTTCTTCTTTCTCAAAATCATTGGTATACAGCGAACTGAATCCTGGAGTATCCATGATATATGTATTCTCATCTACTGTAATCAGCTCGGAATGTCTGGTAGTGTGCTTGCCGCGGTCAATCTTCTGGCTGATTGCCCCCGTCTCCATCTGTATCTCCTGCTGCAGACAATTGATCAGCGAAGACTTACCCACACCAGATGGTCCCGCCACCGTCGTTGTCTTTCCTTCCAGCAGTTCTCTGATCTCGTCAATATTCTCTTCCATCCGTGCGCTGATAAATGCCACACGATATCCAGATGGCTCGTAAATCTCTCTGATCTCCTGCATCTCTTCCAATGAAGCCACATCTTGTTTATTAAAGCACAATACAACAGGTATGTCCTTGCTTTCCATCATAACCAGAAAACGATCCAACAGATTAAAATGTGGGGCCGGCTTCTTTATCGCAAATACCACAAGTGCCTGATCCACATTGGCAACTGCCGGACGGATCAATTCATTCTTTCTGGGCAGTATCTCACGAATATTACCCAGTTTCGTCTCTTCATCCAGAATATCAATCTCTACATTATCACCAACCAGTGGTTTGGTGCCTTTTTTTCGAAAAATACCTTTTGCCTTACATTCGTAAATACCGAATTCTACTACGTGAACATAGTAGAATCCGGCAATACCCTTCACTATCTTACCCTGCATAATTACTGCTCATTTCCCATATTACCTCCAGAAGCGGATGAACCGGTACTGATCACAAGACTTACTCCTGTGCCCTTAGATGCTTCCGATCCAACACCAGGACTACAACTGATAACGCATCCTGCTGCCACCGTATCACTGGAAATATATGTTGTATCTGATACAGTCAGTCCTGCATTGCTGATCATCTGTCGTGCACTCGCCTCTGATACATTGACCACATTCGGTACCGTCAGCTTCGTCTCCGGTTTCTTGCCAAGACTTACTACCAGACTGACACTGGTTCCTTTTTCCACCTTGCCACTTGCCGGATCCTGACGAATAACCTGACCTTCTGAATAATTCTCATTATACTCTGTCTCAACAGTAGACACTGTCAGGCCTGCTCCTGTGATCGCGCTCTTGGCTTCTGACTCTGTCTTACCGACCACATTCGGTACCGTAATTTTTTCAGAACCTTTGCTGACCTGCATGGTAATCTCTGTATCTTTGCTAACTTTAGTTCCTGCTGTCGGATTCGTGCCGATAACAGTCCCCTGCTCTTCTTCACTGTACACAGCTTCCGATTTGATATTGGTAAATCCTACATTTTCCAGCGCTTTCTGAGCTGATGCTTCATCCTGTCCGTATACATCCGGGATTGTACCTTCTTCTGACTTCTTTCCAGAGCTTACCACAATCTCTACGTCATAGCCTTTCTTTACGCGTTTGCCCTCTTCCGGATTCTGTTCGATAACATATCCTTCGTCATATTTTTTAGACTCACGTCTGGCTGTAACCTTACACTTCAATCCGGATTCTTCCAGGATCTGCTTCGCTTCGCCTTCTGTCTTGCCTACAAGATTCGGCACTTTAATCTTATTCTCTGTATCAAGTGCCAGGATACCTTTATTAAACTTCAAGACACCTGTAGCCTTACCAACTACAACTCCCAATACCACAAGGATCAATACAGCTACCACGATCGTAAGAATCTTCATGATCTTATTCATACGCGGGTTCACTTCATCACTGTCATGCTCCTCGCCTTCGTCATCGTAATCATCGTCATACTCATCATCATAATCGTCATCATAGCTATCATCATCGTAATCATCCGCATCATCATAAGAATCACGGATATCATTCAACTCATCTTCTGTAATGATCACAGTATCTGCATTATTCTGTGGGATGATCTGTACAAAGTCGCCATCCGGATCTACTAATGAATGTTTTAGATCTTTGATAAGATCTTCCATATTATCATAACGTCTCTCCGAATTCTTCTGTGTACATTTTAAAATAATCTGTTCCAGACTGTACGGAATATCCGGCACTTCTTCCGATGGCGGCGTAATCTCTTCCTGCAGATGCTTCACAGCAACTTCTACCGCTGTCTCACCATCAAACGGTACATGACCTGTCACCATCTCATACAAGGTAATACCTACGGAATAGATATCACTCTTGGTATCTACATACCCGCCTCTTGCCTGCTCCGGCGAAGTATAATGTACGGATCCCATCGCAGAGGTGCTGACCGTCGCTGACGATGCAGCCTTGGCAATACCAAAGTCTGTCACCTTCACCTTGCCATCCTTGGAGATCATCACATTGTGTGGCTTGATATCCCGATGTACGATCTGTCGTTCATGTGCTGCCTCAATACCATTACACATCTGAATGGCAATGCTGATAACTTCCTTTGCAGACAGTCTGCCTTTTTTATCAATATATTCTTTTAACGTGATACCGTCTACCAATTCCATGACCATGTAGTACAGACCACGATCTTCCCCTACATCATATACATTAACAATATTCGGATTCAGAAGTCCGGCTGCTGCCTGAGCCTCGGAGCGAAACTTCTTAACAAATGTCTCGTCCTCTCTGAATTCCTTCTTCAATACCTTGATCGCCACATAACGATTCAGCATATGGTCTTTGCCTTTGTAGACATCCGCCATACCGCCTGCGCCGATCTTCGTTAACACTTCATATCGCTTACCTAAATAAATGCTCACCACGTACTCTCCTCACTTGCAATCGGTTCGGCAAGTACCACTCCGATGTTATCTCTTCCTCCGTTGCTGTTCGCTCTGTCTATCAGCATCTGAACCGCTTCGACAACATCCCGTGACCCCTTCACCAGTCCAAACATATCTTCGTCTTCTACCATGTTACTAAGTCCATCGGTACACATCAGAATCTTATCTCCCCTTTTGATCCTGAATTCATAAAAATCAGCTTCTGCTTCATCCTTCACCCCCATGGCTCTGGTAATAATATTCTTATCCGGATGATTCCTTGCATCTTCCGCCTTGATACCACCCAGACGTACCATCTCTTCTACCAGGGAATGATCCTTGGACAACTGCTTTATATTATCATCTATCAAATAGAGACGGCTGTCACCGATATTGGCAAAATACAGCGTATCACCGATCACCGTTGCAACTACAAGTGTCGTACCCATGCCTTCCAGCTTCACATCCCTCGATGCCACACGGATCAGCTCCCGATTGGCAACCTGTATCGCGTCACGCAGTACTTTCTCCGGCTTTCTGCTCCGGCTTCCTGCAATCTCACGCTTTACAACCTCTACTGTGAATTTGGATGCAAAATCGCCCGCTTTGTGTCCTCCCATTCCATCGGCTACCACCAGCAGATTTGGGAACGGACCGATCGGCTGCCCCATTGCATATACATAATCCTGATTCATTTCACGCCGTCTTCCGACATCAGTCATTGCATAATATTTCATCTAATTCTCCTTTTTAGAAGTAATATGACGTCGTCTCAATTGACCGCAGGCCCCATCTATATCGGAACCGCGTTCTCTTCTTATTGTAACATTTATTCCACTATGTTCAAGTTTATTTTTGAATTCCTCCGCATTTTTGCGGCTAGGTTTCTGAAATGCGCGCTCTTTGATTGGATTCACCGGAATCAGATTCATATGACAATTCATATGTCCCAACATCTTAATCAGTCTTGCCGCATCCTCCGCCGTGTCATTGACGCCCTGCACCAGGCTGTATTCAAATGTGATGCGCCGTCCTGTCTTCTCAAAATACTCCTCACATGCCGCAAGTACCTCTGACAGATCATACTGATAAGCGATTGGCATCAGTTCCTGTCGTTTTTCCTGACTGGAACCATGCAGTGACAAAGCCAGTGTGATCTGCAGCTTTTCTTCTGCAAGCCGCTTAATATTAGGCACGATCCCACAGGTCGATGCTGTGATATTACGCTGGCTGATATGCAGTCCATGTTCATCACTGACCATATGGATAAACTTCAGAAAATTATCGTAATTATCTAATGGCTCTCCGGTTCCCATGACTACGATATTGGATACCCGCTCTCCGCTGATTTTCTGAATTCGGTACACCTGTCCCAGCATCTCTGATGTAGTCAGGTTTCGTACCTTTCCACCAATCGTCGAGGCACAGAACCTGCATCCCATCCGACATCCGACCTGTGATGAAATGCAAACTGAATTGCCATAATTATATTTCATCAGTACGCTCTCTACCACATTGCCGTCTTCTAGCTCAAAGAGGAATTTTTCCGTAGGATCCTTCTTCGATATCTGATGCTCCAGCATATCCACCTTGCGGATCACATACTGTGCTTCCAGCTTTTCCCGCAGGCTCCTGGAAAGATTGGTCATTTCCTGAAAGCTGTCTGCCAGCTTCACATGCAGCCATTCATAGATCTGTTTCCCTCGAAAGGCTTTTTCTCCAATTCTCGTCATTTCTTCCTGCAGTTCTTTATAATTTAAGGAACGTATATCTATTTTTTCGATTGTCTTTTCCATCGTCATTCTCTCATTTCTTCAGACTATGCTGTATTTACTTTCTGACAAACTCAGCAATATAGAATCCATCACTGTCATCCACTCCCGGAAGGAACTGTCGTTCTCTTACCAGTTCAAACTCCGGATACTGCTCTGCAAACCATGCTGCGTTCTCCTGATTCTCTGCCCTGTGGATTGTACAGGTGCTGTATAACAGCTTACCGCCGGACTTGACATAGCGGTGCACCACAGACAGGATCTCTCTCTGCAAATGAACCAGTTCTTCCTGTGTATCCGGATTCATTTTATATTTCAGATCCGTCTTTTTACCAAGTACACCAAGTCCCGAACACGGCAGATCCGCGATCAGAATGTCTGCCTTCTTCTCAGATGCTTCATCGTATACCGTTGCATCCTGACACACAGCTTCTATATTATCTATGCCTATACGCGCAATATTATCACGGATCAGATCTACCTTGTACGGCGTCAGATCCCTTGCTTCTACATGTCCCTTTCCTGCAAGCTTATCTGCCAGATGCAACGACTTGCCACCCGGTGCTGCACACACATCGATAATATACTCGTCCTCTTTCGGAGCTGCCCATTCCGCCACTTCCATAGAACTGATATCCTGTACCTGGAAATGTCCCGTTCTGAAGCTTTCCAATGCTCCCAGATAATCATATCCGCTGATAAACAGTGCACTGTCGACGGTATCACACAGGCGTACTTTCACGCCTTCTTTCTTCAATTCCTCCGCAAGCTCCTCTCTGCTGATCTGGCTCAGATTACACCGAATCGTTGTCGGACGCTCAGCCAAAAATGCCTGCAACATCTTCTCTACCATCTCACGATCATAATTCTTCAGCCATTCGGTAATGATCCATTCCGGCATTGAATACATTACGGACAGCCACTTTACCGTATCTGACTTATCCGGATACTTCACATTGTCCAGGTTACGGCTGATATTGCGCAGCACGCCATTGACAAATCCTTTTAATCCGGAGAATCCTCTCTTACCGGCCAGCTTCACTGCCTCATTGCAGACAGCCGAATCAGGAACGCTGTCCATATACTTCAGCTGATAGACTGCGCTCCTGATAATCGTCCGGATCACCGGTTTCATTTTATTGACTTTTGTCTTAGAGAACTGGTTAATAATATAATCCAGTTCTATCATACGTTCTAATGTCCCCTCGGTTACTCTCGTAATAAATGCCCGCTCCGATTTATCCAGATACTGGTAATTCTCCAGCACATTCCGAAGGGCAATATGACTATACTCTCCATCTCTGGTTACCGCCAGAAGAATCTCAAGTATCAGTTCCCGGTCATTTACTGTATTTCCCATATATACTCCTTTTGTAACTGTTCAAGCTCTTAATCATTGCGTCTTCCGCCAGTCAGAATCAGAATTCTGAGCAGCTGTAAGATTGCAGATGCTGTTCCTGCCACATAAGTCAGTGCTGCCGCCGTCAGTACCTTACGCACATCGGATACCTCTGGTTCATAGAGCATTCCCGTGCTGCCAAGCAGATTCAGGGCTCTTCTGGACGCATTAAATTCTACCGGAAGAGTTACAATCTGAAACAATACCGCCAGTGAAAATGCAAGAATACCAAGATTCAATAATGTCACTGACATATGATTGTTAAAGATCAGTCCCAGAATGATCAATGGCCATGCAATACCGCTTCCAAAACTTGCTACCGGTGCCAGTGTACTTCGGATAGAGAGCGGCACATATCCCCTTGCATGCTGTAATGCGTGACCACACTCATGCGCTGCAACTCCAATAGCTGCAACAGATGTAGACTGCCATGTAGCATCTGACAGACGCAGTACTTTATTTCTCGGATCATAATGATCTGTCAGATTGCCGGATACATGCTCTACACGCACATCATAGATTCCCTGGCTGTGCAGAATACGCTCCGCTGCTTCTCTTCCGGTCATTCCATTGTGACTGCGCACTCTGGAATACTTCTGAAATGTACGGTTCATCTTAGACGATGCTGCCATGCAGATTACCACACCGATCAGCACCAGTATATACGTAGGATCCATATAATAATAAAACATTGTTCTTACCCCCTGTAATGCGTTTTCCTTATTATAGTCGAAAAACAGGCCAATAACCTGTTTTTCACACTTTTTTTACAATGTTTCTCCTATTTTTATCTGATTACCCCGCAGAAATGCATCGGTATCCATTCTTTTCTTGCCTGGAAGCTGCAGACTCAGTATCTTCAGCATCCCTTTTCCGGTCTGCACTGCAAATGTCTTCTTATCTACTTCTGCAACTGTACCCGGTGCCTGTCCCGACTCTTTATCCAGAACCTCTGCCTCCCAGATCTTCATAGTCTTATCACTCCATGAAGTATATGCGCTTGGCCATGGATTTAAGCCCCGGATCAATCGCTCGATCTCTACCGCAGGCTTTGTCCAGTCGATATCTCCCATCTTCTTATTCAGCTGCTTCGCATAATCCGTACCGGTCTCGCCCTGTTTCGTGCGAACTGCAGTACCGTCTTCCACCGCCTTTAACGTCTCCACACACAACTTTGCTCCGGCCTCTGCCAGCTTGTCATGTAAGGATCCACCAGTTTCTTTTTCATCCAGCACGATTTCCGTCTTCATGATCATATCACCGGTGTCCAGTCCTTCATCCATCTGCATAGTTGTCACACCACTGACCGGTTCACCGTTGATCACCGCCCACTGGATCGGTGCTGCGCCGCGATAATCCGGAAGCAGTGAAGCATGTACATTAATACAGCCATACTTTGTCATATCCAGGATCTCTTTTGGTAAAATCTGTCCAAATGCAATAACTACCATCACATCTGCCGGATATTTCTTTAATTCTTCCACACATTCTGCATCGCGAATCCGCTGTGGCTGATATACCGGAATATCGTGTGCGAGTGCCGCCTCTTTTACCGGAGAGTACTGCATCTCCTTACCACGTCCTCTCGGCTTGTCCGGCTGTGTTACTACCAGCACAATCTCATGCCCTGCCTCTATAAGCGCTTCCAGTGTTCCCACCGAAAAATCCGGCGTTCCCATGAAAATAACTCTCATTCTTAGTCCTCCTCGTACTCCACATCATGGATGCCATCTTTTGCGAGTTCCACATAGAGATGTCCATCCAGATGATCGATCTCATGACAGAATGCTCTTGCAAGAAGACCTTCGCCTTCCAGTT
>OLQG01001050.1_pt1 | contig 19085 bp, 14 predicted proteins | sample 1672221 | NCBI WGS metagenome assembly OLQG01 (sample SAMEA3136660, study PRJEB25190) | human gut metagenome | biome: human gut; feature: human-associated habitat; material: faeces | place: Austria | collected 2013
TGCGCGACGCCTATCCGTTCGGCGGCGGCCTGCACTGCTCCACCGCCGACGTCTACCGCGAAGGCGGCTGCGAGGACTACTTCCCGAACCGTGTCAAGGACGACACCCTCATCCATCCTGAGATGTGGAACGACTAATCATCTTTATCGCGGAACGCATAGTTCTGCCATAGCTTCGTAGTTCTGAGGGCTTCGGCGGCGGTTGCTGTGCTAGCTGCCACGGCAACTCCTTCCGTCGTCGGAGTCCTCAAGAACGAATCCCCCAACTTCCAACAATTCAGCTCACAGAGCCTATACCCGATCGAGTCCGCGACCAAAATGCATAGACCGGGCTTAATTCCGCATACCTTTATGCGGCTTAGACCTCTTGTGCCATGAAGGCGGAATCGACTGACACAAAGGGGAACCTATGAATCAATCAGCAAAATACAAACTCATCGGTTTTGTGATGATGTTTGCCTCCTCGTCTTTGATGGGCGGCATCGGAGCGTTCACCCGATTCATCGACGCTCCTGGCGACTTCGTTTCCTTCTGGCGAAATTTCGCTGGCTTCATTTGCCTGACTATCATCTTCTGCTTCATTTCGGGCAGCTGGCGTAAAGTCAAGGAAACCCGCTTCTCTGGAACCATGCTGGCATCCGGTGTCTTCTTGGGCCTGCTTTCCGGTCTGTATTGCCTTTCTACGCAGTACACCACCTTGGCAAATGCATCGTTCTTGATTTACACCGGCCCGATTTACTCCACGATCCTTGCGGCAATCTTTCTGAAAGAGAAGCTCAGCATCAAGAGCGTTATCTGCATCATTGCGGTAGTTGTCGGCATGCTGTTCATCGTCGGTATCATCACCCCCGAGGGCTTGACGCTCAGTCTCGATCCTAGCTACGCGTTCGGTAATGCCATCGCATTCGCGTCGGGCATCGCATACGGCTTGTACCTGTTCTTCTCTCGCTATCGCGAGGACTGCGATTCCAACGTTCGTTCCTGGTGGAACTTCCTGTTCGGTTCGCTTTCCATCCTCGTGCTGCTCGTTTGGCATCACTTCTTCCTGCAGCCGCTTTCTTATCCCGAGAAGATCAATGGTGTAACGCAGTTCGACGCGACTGGTCAGATCATTACGCATCCGTGGAACCTGTTCACCATGGACGGCTCTTCCTGGGCATGGTTGATCGCTGCTGCTCTCATTACGGGCTTCGGCGCATTCTATCTGCTGACTCACGCTACGAAGCGTTTGAAGGCTGGCGAGCTCGCTGCCATTTCCTATCAGGAAACCATCATGGCATCGCTGCTCGGCCTGTTCCTCTTCGGCGAGACCATGACTGCCTTCCAGGTTATCGGTGGCGCCTTGATCATCGCCGGCGGCGTTTCTCAGGTCGTCTTTTCCACGAAGTCCGCTGGTGCAAAGGGCGAAAAGATAGAGAAGGAAGCCGAGATACGCGAAAACCTTGCGACACGTATCGAGGAGGAATCCGAGAAAGAAGGTCTGAAGTAGCCTTCGGTTCTTGACGAATCACCTCGGCGGCTTCCGTTCGATGCGAAAGCCGCCGAAGAACGCATCTGCAGCGTATTGAAGTTATTCGGGCGTCCCGAGCTGTGTGCGCATGCTTGGCGAAGGACGCCTCTGAAGAGAAAAGAGGTGCGTCAATGAAGATTACGAAAAATCTCACGCACGTCGTTAGCTCCGTCGATTTTCAGGCGGCCCTTAACGAGAAAGAACTCGCAAACGTACTCGGGGAAAAAGGCATGCAGGGCTTTCCTGCCGAGCTCGATATCGCCGAGCGTACCGAAGAGCATGTTCAGATTGTCGCTTTGGAGGATCTTCTGGGATTCGCCAAGGCGTCGGGCGTCAATGCGGTGACGTACGACGTCACGTATTTCCCCCATGCGGACGATGTCGAGATCGATTACCAGGTTTCGCAGCTTGCACGCGACTTGGAGATCAGCTCCGAGGTCATTCGCAGCCTGTGCGCTGAAGAAATCGACGAATATCTTGCTCTCGACAAAGAGCGCGACGCTGAACGCCCTGTTCACAGCATTGTCGAAGCATATATCGGCGGTACGGCGTTTGCATGGTACGGCATCAACGAGTACCCGCGTCTTAAGCGCGTCATCCTTCGCAAACTTATTGCAGGCGGGGCAGAGGCGGAGCATGCCTTTGTCATGCGCGCCAGCAAGCTTCAGATGGACTACATCGACTACTAAAACGTTCTTGCGTGCGGCGAACTCTGGTTTGCCGCACTACTTGATTGAAGGAGGTTTCCATGAAAAAGACGGTATACATGGAGGAAATGGATGCATTTACCTATCGCGACAAACTGAAGAAAGACGCTGTCGTTTTCGTTCCCGTTGGTGCTCTCGAGCAGCATGGCTCGCATATGGCAATGTGCGTCGACGCCGCTTTGACCAAGGCCATGGCTGGCGCTACGGCCGAGGCGCTTGTTGAAGAAGGGGTGCTCGAGGGCATCGTTTCTGCCCCTATCAATTACGGTTATCGCTCCCAGCAGCGTTCTGGTGGCGGCTTCCATCTTTCTGGCACCACGAGCTTGAGCGGCCAGACGCTTATCATGCTTGCGCGCGACATTGTCTACAACATCATCGTTCACGGCGCTCGCAAGATTGTCTTCATGAACGGGCACTATGAGAACTACCAGTTCATTTTCGAAGGCGCGGAGCTTGCCTTGGAGAAGGCTCGCGCCAATGGCATCGACGATGTGAAGATTCAGCTTCTTTCTTATTGGGACTTCGTTGACGATCAGACGATTGCGGAGCTGTATCCCGACGGCTTTACCGGCTGGGACCTCGAGCATGCGGGCGTTATGGAGACGTCTCTCATGCTGCTGTTCTACCCTGACCTTGTTGATATGGACGCTATCGACGGCGAGCTTTACATCGGGCTTCCGGCGGAGCTTCCGAATTACGACGTGCTGCCCATCATTGCCGATTACACGCCGCCTTCGGGCTGTCTGTCTCACCCGGGCGCCTCTTCGCGCGAGAAGGGCGTCATCTTGCGCGACGTTGCCGTGAAGAACATGGTCGAGGCCATCAAGAAAGAATTCGTCTAAGCGGCTTCAAGCCGCCTCGAAGGCGGCCTGCCCGGCGTGAGGGCGGCCGCCTTTCATTTCTCGAAAGGGGTTGTTGCCGATGCTGCGTGTCGTCTCGTTCTCCGTATCGAAAGAGATGGCCCGTTTCTCGGGCGATTACCACGAGATTCTATGAAGGGACCTGTTATGAGTGCAGAAGTCGCAGAGGTAAAAGTGCCTTTTAAAGTGGCGTTGTCGTCATTCCTCGGGAATTTCCTCGAATGGTTCGATTATGCCACCTATACCTATTTCGCCATTACGATTGGTGTCGTATTCTTTCCTGAATCGGCAGTCGATTCCACGTTGATGGCATTCGCCGTATTTGCGCTTTCGTTCATATTCCGCCCGCTTGGCGCAGCGTTTTGGGGAAGCATGGGCGATAAGAAAGGCCGCAAATGGTCGCTTTCGACGTCGATTCTTTTGATGACGGCTGCGGCATTCTTGATCGGCTGCCTTCCGTCGTTCGAGACGATAGGATTGCTTTCGCCGATTCTGCTGCTTGCGTTGCGAAGCATTCAGGGATTTTCCGCTGCGGGCGAGTATTCGGGCGCAGCGGTCTTTTTGGCCGAATACGCCCCGCCGAAGCATCGTGGCAAGTACTGCTCCCTCGTTCCTGCGTCGACGGCCATGGGCTTGTTCGCCGGATCGACGGCGGCTTTGTTGATCAAGGCGTTCATTCCCGAGGCGGATGTGGTTGAGTGGGGATGGCGCATTCCGTTCTTGTTGGCCGGCCCTCTCGGCATCGCATTCCATTTCTACATCAAGCTGAAGCTCGACGATTCTCCCGCGTATCAGCAGATGGAATCGGGCGACTCTGCTCATAAAGAAGTCGAGCATCCCACTCGTCTGGTGTTCAAGAAATACAGCAAGCGCCTGCTTTCCAGCATTGCTGCCACGATGGTCAACTCCGTTGGTTTCTACTTGGTTTTGACGTATTTGCCGACGTATCTGACCAGCTATGCGGGTATGGATGCGGCTTCTGCGCAGCTTGCTACTGACGTTGCCTTACTAGCCTATGTGATCATCGTGTTCGGTGCGGGAAAGGTGTCCGATATCGTGGGACGCAGAAAGATGCTCATTGGTGCATGCATAGCATTTGTGGCTTTGAGCATTCCCGGATTCATGATGCTGAATACGGCGAGCTTGCCGATCGTTATCGTCGCCGAGCTCATACTGTGCGTGACGCTTTCCATCAACGACTCCAATATCGCATGCTACCAGGCTGAATTGTTCCCGACCGAGGTTCGTTATACGGGCGCTGCTTTGGGGTCGAATATCGCATATGTCATCTTCGGAGGAACGGCTTCCATGGTGGCGACCGCTTTGATTGACTTCACGGGCAACGGAATGGCTCCTGCGTACTACATGATGGGAATTTGCATCGTGGCGGGTATCATCCTTCTGTTCACGGCGCGCGATCACAACAATATTCCGATGGATGAAATCGACTAGGGTTTCGTACCCTTCGAAAAACGCGGCGTGTTTGTTGCGGTCTTGCGTCTCCTCACGCAAGCCTCTTTCCCTGTCAATACGTTGCTGTTGCGTATAAGGCGCGGTCTTCGGGCTGCGCCTTTGCGTGCTTTCGGCATCGTGCGCGGGTGTTTTTGCCCGCTCGGCCGCTGCGTTCGATTTGCGGTTTTTCCGTCGACGGGTGCGTGTTTGCCGACGCATGCCGACGAAACGCCGTCGCCCGTGTTTAAATGCTATTGAAAAAGTAGCAATAAACGAATCCGCACGAGAGGCTCCTGCGTGCCTGCCGGTTTGCCGCGCGCCTTGTGCCGGAAGGGGAACAGCTATGGATATCGTCAAACGAAGCGGGGCGACGGAGGCCTACGACGGCTCGAAGATCGTCGCAGCCATAGCGGGCGCGTTTTCCGACGTCAACCGCGAAGCATCCGAGGAAACGCTTGCCGCTTTGTTGCGTGCGGCGGAGGAATCGATCGCGGCGACGGACGCCCGCACGGTGGAGGCCATCCAGGACATCGTGGAGCGCAGCCTTATGGAGCAGGGCTATTTCGACGAGGCGAAGGCCTACATCCTGTATCGCCACCGCCGGGCAGAATTGCGAACCGTCCGCGCCGATATCGTCGCCACCGCCGTGGCTTCGTGCGATATCCTCTCGTGCGGCCGCGAGCCGTCCGACGCCTCCTTCCTCGACGCCTGTCTCGCGTGCATTCAGGAAGATTTCCCGGACGAGCCGTATGCCCTTTCGGCGCTTTCCGCCAAATTCAAGAGCTTTATCAAAGCCGACATGTCCATTGACGAGCGCCTTGAATCCTTGACGCGCGCCGCGGTTGAGCTTACTACGCAAGAAGCTCCGAAATGGGAATTTATCGCCGCACGTATCCTGCTGTTTTCCTTCCGACGCACGCTCGCGCTCAATTGCGCTTCTCGTGGAATTGAAACGTTTTACGACAAGATTCTTTGGCTCACCGACCAAGACCTCTACGGCGCGTATATCTTGCAGCATTATACGCGCGCCGAAATCAAGGAGGCGGAAGGGTTCTTGAGGCCCGAGCGCGACGAGCTGTTCACCTACTCCGGTCTCGACCTGCTTCTGAAGCGCTACATGATCACGACGCGACAGCATGTGGCGATAGAAAGCCCGCAAGAGATGTTTCTGGGAATTGCCCTCCATCTCGCCATGGAAGAGAAAAACGACCGCATGGGCTGGGTGCGAAAGTTCTACGACATGCTTTCCAAACTCGAAGTCACCATGGCAACTCCCACTATGTCTAACGCTCGCAAGTCCCATCATCAGCTTTCCAGTTGTTTCATCGATACCGTACCTGACAGCCTTGATGGCATCTATCGCAGCATCGACAATTTTGCCCAGGTGAGCAAATTCGGTGGCGGCATGGGCATGTATCTCGGCAAGGTGCGCGCAACGGGCGGCATGATTCGCGGCTTCGAAGGAGCGGCGGGCGGCGTCATTCGGTGGATTCGCATTATCAACGACACGGCGGTCGCGGTCGATCAGCTTGGCATGCGTGCCGGTGCGGCGGCGGTCTATCTCGATGCGTGGCATAAGGACCTTCCCGAATTCTTGCAGCTTCGTACCAACAACGGCGACGATCGCATGAAGGCTCATGACGTGTTTCCCGCCGTCTGCTACCCGGATCTTTTCTGGCGTCTTGCCGGCGAAGATATGGGGCAGGAGTGGCATCTCATGTGCCCGCATGACATCTTGACCGTCAAAGGATATGCTCTAGAAGACTATTTTGGCGACGAATGGGAGAAGCGTTACTTCGACTGCGTGGCCGACCCGCGCATTCCCAAGCGCACGATGGTCATTCGAGATATCGTGCGCCTCATTCTGAAGAGCGCCGTGGAGACGGGCACGCCGTTCACGTTCAATCGCGATATCGTCAACAGGACAAACCCGAATCCTCACGAAGGCATTATCTACTGCAGCAACTTGTGCACTGAAATCGCGCAGAATATGGCGCCCGTGGAAAGCGCGTCGGTGGAAACGAAGACCAAGGACGGAGATACCGTGGTGGTGACCACCACGCGTCCGGGTGATTTCGTCGTGTGCAACCTTGCGAGCCTTTCGCTCGGACGTCTTCCGGTGGAAAGCGAAGAGGCTATGCGCGACGTGGTGAGCACGGCGGTGCGCGCGCTCGATAACGTCATCGACTTGAATTTCTATGCGCTCGAATATGCGCGCATCACGAACAAGCGTTATCGCTCCATCGGCCTGGGCGTTTCGGGGTATCACCACATGCTTGCCAAACGCGGCATTCGCTGGGAGTCCGACGAGCACCTTGCGTTCGCCGACGAAGTGTTCGAGCGCATTAACCGCTGCGCCGTGGATGCTTCGGCTCGCCTTGCGGAAGAAAAGGGGTCCTACGAGGTCTTCGAGGGGAGCGATTGGCAGACGGGGGCGTATTTCGACAAGCGCGACTACGACGGCTCCGCATGGGGTCTCGTGCGCGAGAGGGCTGCACGCGGCATGCGCAATGCGTATCTGATGGCGGTGGCGCCTACGTCTTCTACCAGCATTCTTGCCGGCACCACGCCGGGGGTTGACCCGATCATGCGCAGATTCTTCCTGGAGGAGAAGAAAGGTGGCATGCTGCCGCGCGTTGCGCCCGAGCTGTCCATGGAAACGTATTGGTTCTATAAGCCCGCGCACTACATCGACCAGACGTGGAGCGTGCGCGCTTCGGGTGTTCGCCAGCGCCATGTCGATCAGGCGCAGTCGATGAACCTCTACATCACAAACGACTACACCATGCGCCAGGTTTTCAACCTGTACCATGAAGCGTGGAAGGCGGGCGTGAAGACGGTGTATTACGTACGAAGCAAGTCCCTCGAAGTGGAAGAATGCGAAAGCTGCGCCTCCTAGGTTGCGGCGGCCTAAGGGATTTAATATTGCCCCGCGCCCTTCTTGAGGAGAAAGGAAATTGCCCATGACTATAGAGCAGAACGAATCGTTGACGAAGAAGCCCCTGTTCAATCCCCAGGGCGACCTCGACGTGCGCGACCGTCGCATGATCGGCGGCAACACCACCAATCTCAACGACTTCAACAATATGAAATACCCCTGGGTTTCTGATTGGTATCGTCAGGCCATGAACAACTTCTGGATTCCCGAGGAAATCAACCTGGGCCAGGATGTGAAAGACTATCCGCATCTTGACGCGGCCGAACGTGCGGCCTACGACAAGATACTCTCGTTTTTGGTGTTTCTTGACTCCATCCAGTCGGCGAACCTGCCGGCTATCGGCGAGTACATCACGGCGAACGAGGTGAATCTCTGCCTGAATATCCAAACGTTCCAGGAATGCGTGCATTCGCAGAGCTATAGCTACATGCTCGACACCATCTGCTCGCCAGAGCAGCGCAACGAAATTCTGTACCAGTGGCGCACCGATAAAAGATTGCTTGCGCGCAATACGTTCATCGGCGATCTGTACAACGAATTCCAGCGTGATAAGCACCCGTTCACGCTGCTCAAGGTCATGATGGCGAATTTCATCCTGGAGGGCGTGTACTTCTATTCCGGGTTCATGTTCTTCTACAACCTTGCGCGCAACGGCAAAATGCCTGGTTCTGCCCAGGAAATCCGCTACATCAACCGCGATGAGAATACGCATTTGTGGCTGTTCCGCAACATCATTCTGGAATTGCAGAAGGAAGAGCCGGGGCTGTTCACGGATGAAAACGTGGCAGAATTGCGTGCCATGCTCGAAGAGGGCGTACGCCAGGAGATTGCCTGGGGCCACTACGTCATAGGCGATGATGTTTCCGGCCTCACGCGCGAAATGATTACCGACTACATTCGCTACCTGGGCAACCAGCGTTGGATGAGCCTTGGTTTCGAGCCGCTTTTTGCGGACAACGTCGAAGAGCCCGAGAACATGCGCTGGGTGTCGCAGTATTCCAACGCGAATATGGTGAAGACCGACTTCTTCGAGGCGAAGTCCACAGCCTATGCCAAATCAACCGCATTGGTGGACGACCTGTAGGACTTAAGAGGTACCAGTTTTGGGCATGCGCCAGCAGTGAGCGAAGGCGTCGGCGAGCAAGGGTTATTTGCCTGCCGACGCTATTTGCCGATATCTTCGATTCTGGTAAGCGAGGGAGAGCTGAAATAACGCAGCTCTCCCTCGCGGTGTGTAGCCCAGAATACGGTTTTGCCGGCAAGAAGCGGCACGATTGCGGTCATAACGCGCTGCTCGGTCTTTTCGTCGAGTCCTTTGAGCGGTTCGTCGAAGAAAAGCACGTCTGCATCGGCGAGCACGGCGCGCGCCAGAGCGACGCGGCGTTTCATGCCGCCTGAAAGCTCATGGACGGGGTGGGTTAGGGTTTCATCCATGCCCATGGCGCGAAGTAAGTTTTCGCAGCGTTGAAGGAAGCGCTGTTTGTCTTGTCCCTTTAATCCGGTGTGAGGCATGCGGATGTTGACGGCAACGCTGAGATTCTCGCACAGGCGGTCTTCCTGGAACACGGCGCTTCGTTTCAGGCCGTTCATGCCCTCGATATGGCCAGCATCAGGCTTTTCGATCCCTGCTAGTAAGCGCATAAGCGTGGTTTTCCCGCTGCCCGACGCACCCATGAGCGCATGGACGCGTCCGTGTTCGAAAGAGATATGCACGTCGTCGAATACGTTCAGCGCTCCGAAATTCTTGCACACGTGAGAAAGAGTCACAAAGCGGGGTCTGCCGGATTCCCTTTCCTTGAGGCGGGGACGGTGTTCGTTCACGATGGCTCCTTTGCTTCGGGCCTGAAAGCCCGTGGTCAAGCGTTGTTCGGGCGGCGGGTCTTCGGGCTGGCGTCCGAATGCCTCGGCGACTAGAGCGCCCGTTCTATCTTGTCTATGACGGCTGCAACGAGTTTAGAGAAAAGCGTTTCCCCCAAAATGCTGATGCAGATGATCACGAGCGTCCATGCGAATAGGTCGGATGTCGCCAGATAGACTTTGGCTTCGTAGAGGTGTTCGCCTATCGACATGGCGGGGAGGCCGATTACCTCAGCGGCTATGCCCGCTTTCCAGCACATTCCCAGAGAAAGCGAGCAGGCAGCTTGGAAATAGGGCAGGACTTGGGAAGCGTAGATGAAGCGAAGGCGGTTGAAGGGGCCGATGTCGAATACGTCTGCCATTTCGAGCAGGTTGCGGTCAGTCTGCTCGATGCCTTCGAGCATTGTGGTGTAGACGATGGGAAACGCCATGAGAAATGAGATTGCGACCGACAAATGCTCTGACGACACCCAAATCAAAATCAGAATGACGAAGGATGCCACGGGAACTGATTTGATCGTGGCCACAAGGGGCGCAAGCAGGTGTCGCATGAAGGGGAGGCGAGCCGAGGCGGCGGCCAAGACGATGCCCGTCGCAAGAGCCGAGGCGAATCCTGTTGCTATGCGGGAAAGGGACAGTCCTACCGAAATCCAGAATTCTCCGTTGCCTGCCAGTTCAATCAAGCGCTTTCCCGCGTCGAAGGGGGACACGAGAAGGATGTCGTGTCCGATCGCGATGCTTGCCATATGCCATACGAGCAGCCAGAATATCAGGGGCCAGAATCGTTGCGCCCATGTTTTCAGGCGTCGATCGAGCTTTGTTGCGCTCATGTCCCTCCTATTTGATTCGCCTGATGCTTCGCGATAATACTAACCCCGATGTCGGTGTTTCGACGTGCGGCAAAGCCGCTTTTACTCGTTGAGAAAGCGGCTTTGGGTCCGAGTGCCGTTAGGATGCGTAATAGAAATCGTCACCCGGCAAGGTTCCTCCGACGGATTTGGGATTCTGCTCGAAGAGCACCTCGAGGTAGCCGGAAAGGGCATTTTTCATCTCGTCGCCTTCCATACAGACGATGTTGCACGCGGGGATGGCTTTTTGAGCCACGGCGGCGGGAACGATGTCGTAGGCGCCGATCAGCTCGGCTGCGGCTTCGATGTCATCGTTGACGAATGCGACGGATTCGCGGTAGTGCTTCATGAATGCTTCGACGGCTTCGGGGTGCTCGTCGACGAAATCAGCGCGAGCGATTACGACGCCGGTGATGAGCGAACTTGCGTCGGCATCGGTTTGAAGGGCGTTCCATTCTTCCGTTAGATCGAGAGCTGCACGAATCGAATCATCTTTCATCTGGGCGGTTGTTACAAAGGGCTGGGGCAAAAGGGCGATCGCTTGAGGATCTTGCGTCATGGCGGCTACGCATTCGGCGTGTTCGCTCTTCCATTCGATTGTCACGTCGCGACCAGGGGTAAGCCCGCTTCCTTCCAGGATGTAATTAAGGGTATATTCCGGGGTCGACCCTTTGCCGCTGGCATAGATGGTCTTTCCCGCCAAGTCAGCGACGCTCTGAATTGATCCGTTGCTATCGCATATATACAGTACGCCGAGAGTGTTGACGGCAAGTACGCGTACGGCTTCGTCGGTGTTGTTGTAGAGAACGGAGGCCAGATTGGCGGGGACGCAGGCAATGTCTATCGTGCCTTGCGCGATTTGGGGCGTCAACTCGTCGGGGGAGGCTGCAATTTGGAAAGCATAGTCGTTGTCGGAAGCGGTGCCGGCGTCGACTTCGTCCATGAATTTGACCAGGCCCATGGCGGTGGGTCCCTTCAAAGCCGCGATGCGAACATCCACAGGCTGCTGCGAAGTGGCCTGTTGTTCTTCTGCTCCGTTGTTCGGCTCCTGGCCGTGTGTCGAACATCCGCCCAAAGCGACGAGGACGCAGAAGAGCGCTGCGGCGCAGGCAAGCGTGATTTTTCTCATGAGACGGCTCCTTTCGGGGTGCGTATATGAGGAGGTGATTCGTGCAAGAGAATTAAGTGCGAAGAATATCATGCTTGCTGTTAGCGATTGTTGCCCCTCTGTAACATATGCCGCATCGGTGCCGATAGCATGCCGTATGGGCAACGCTTGGGCCTCGACGGGAGGTTTTGCAAGGGCGGGGGAGTATAATCCAGGCGTTATCGGGCGGCACAGGCCGCATCATCCTGACGAAGAAAGCTGAGCCTTTTGAAACCAAGCATTCAGAAACTCCTCGTCGGCTTCGTTATCGTTATCGTGCTGGCATTCATTCTTTTGCGTGGCGACCAGCTTGTCGAACTGGTGGAAACCATGAAGAAGGGGGCGGTTATCCCCTTGGTTTTGGCCGTGCTGACGCAGCTTGGAAAGTACTATGCGCAAAGCTGGGCGTATCATTTCACGTTCGCGTCGGTCAACGAGAAGATGGGTCCGAAGGAAACGCTTCCGCTGGTGTTCGGCACGTTTTTCATGAATACCATTGCGCCGTCGTTGAATATGGCGGGCGCGACGCTTGTGGTCGACGATGCTCGGCGCCGCGGCATTCCCGGGGGCAAGGCGACATCGGCTGCGTTGTTGATGCAGATGACCATCGAATCGGGCTTCATGACCATCATGATTGTCGGCTTCATTATCTTGCAGGTTACGGGCAATTTGAGCCCTGCATGGTTTTTGACCGGGCTTGTGGTGGTGGTCATGGTCGGTTTCATGGGCGGCATCATGTTCATCGGCCGCAAAAGCCCCAAGATGCTCGTGGGCCTGCTGCATCCGGTGGAGCGTCTGGTAAACCGTATTCTGAAGAAGTTCAACAAGAATCCGCTCGATCCTTGGGCGGAGAAGGCGGTTGCATCGTTTGGCGACGCGGCGGGTACCATTGCAGCCAATCCGAAAACAGCGGCGAAGGCCTTCGGCTGCTCCATTGCCGCAAGCACGTGCGAACTTGCGGCGTTTTGCCTGGTGGGCGTTGCGTTCAATATCACGAATCCCGAAGCGCTGATATGCGGCTACGTTATTGCTACGCTGCTTGCCATGATCTCCCCCGTGCCTCAGGGCGTCGGGTTCGTGGAGGCGGGCGTCATGGTGCTGTTCAGCGCGTACGACATTAATTCGGCGGCGGGCATGGCGAGCGTGCTGGTGTACAGGGGCCTGGTATTCTGGATGCCGTTCTTGATTGGCGCCGTGCTCATTCAGCGCACGAAGACGTTTAAGCGCGACGGCGGCAAGAAGGGTAAGCCTGACAAGCCTGTGGCTCTTCCGGCCGTTTCGAGCGATGGTGCGCCTGCCGACGCGGCTGCTGGAAAATCTTGCGATGTTGCTGTTAGAGAGTCCCGCGATGCAGCCGTTGTCGAAGAACCTCGCGATGTTGCTGCCGAGATTAACGAAGAAAGCATTGCTGCGAAGAAGCCTGTCGATGACGGGGGGATTTCGGCTTTCGAGAAAACCTCGGTCGGCGACAACGAACTCGACGGTGTCGTTGAGGGGAGCGTTTCGAACGTTCCCAAGGTGGTTTCATAAGGAAACGTGTTTCTAGATAGCAAGCAGAAGGCCTTCCTGGGTTCGCGGGAAGGCCTTCTTTGCGCAGATTGCTTAAGAGGGGGCTGATATTTCTTATCAGTGGCTTACTTTCGAATTACTCGAACATATGGGGCTTGGGGTTGGAAGGGGTTGCCTAGAGGGAGTTATTGCCGTAAATCCGGCTCCATTCGTCTGCGACGGGATTTATCCACTCCGTGCCGTCCATGAATGTGCATCTTGCAACGCATGCTTTCAGCTGTGCGATTTTATAAGTGCATATTTCGGCGATGTTCCATCCGCCTTGCGTCGTGTTTACCCATGCTTCTCCGGGTTGAACGTTTGCGTCGGGGATTTCTACCAGGTAAAGGTTTTCTTCTGAATAGGAATATGGTGAGTAGATGCGTACGGGCATTCCGTTTTCATCCCATGCGGCAACGCATATCACGATGTCTCGGATTGCTTTTCCAGAGTTGTTCTGCACGCTATCGATGTAAACATAGTCTGGATACAGAGATTTGTAGTTTGCATCGCGGATTCGTTTTTCGGGGGCTGAACAGTAGATTTCTTGTTCAAGGAGCTTTTCTTCTATGTTGTCTGACCAAACAACATCGGCGGTCGACGCTTCAACGCGTGCGTCGCTTTCCGCTCTTCGAGTCTCCTCGATTTCTGCAATCATTTCACCACCATTAGGAATTGCATTTTGCAAGACATCGTTTAAATCGTGTTCTTCAGCAATGTCCGCAAGATTCTTGTAGATAGATTCGAAAAAAAGGGACTCTTCGTCGCTTGCTATCTTTGCCGCATTGGTCAGTTCTTCAAAATGTTCGATTAAAACCTGTTTGTCCGTCTGAGATGAGCAGGCGAGACGTAAAGAGTATTCAAATCCCTTTATAGCATCGTCTCTTTTATTGTCGGACGTGATGTTTCGAGCGAGGCCAATGGTCCTGTAAAGACTGTAGTCGTCTTCGCCTATTCCAAGGGAAGCAAGCATTTCTTCGGCGGCGGTTTCGTTGCCGTCGGCGTATGCGGCAAAGACGTCTTCGACTGTCGGTTCTGGGTTATTACCAGGAGCCTCATTATCGGATGGGCTATTTGAGCAGCCAAATAGCCCGAATGACAGAATCAGGCATGCGATAAAGATGCCGACTAGGTGTGTCTTAGTCACGGTGTCTCCTTTTCTTGTTCTTGTTCTTGTTCTTGTTCTTGTTCTTGTTGCAAAGAATGCGTAGACGTTTCGAGTGTTGCTGGGCGAATCCAGGCTGTTCGCTGCGTCGCGATATCAACTCACTGCTTCTGAGTATCCGAGAAAGCACTGCGCTCAAAGCGCTTGGCCAGCAAAGAGCAGATCGTTATCCAAGTTCGGAAATGTCCCAATCGATAGCAAGCGGAGGAATCAAGCTTTTCGCGGTAGAATATGCGTCGACGTAGTCGTCGGCTTTTGCGGAATAGAAATCATCGTCTTTATTGTTGCTCATGATGTTGATGTCGTCGCTGCCTTTTTCGATTGTGATGACGTATGTCGTTTTTCCCGCGTAACCGCCTAGTCTATTTTTGGAATTCAAATTTGTAACAACGACTATCTCATTCGTGGAGATGTAGGTTCTAAAGTAGTCGTACTGGGCGCTTTCGGGGTCGTATAGGCTTTCTTGTAATGCGGTGTATAGAATATTGGCATATCTTAAAAAGAAGTCTCTGTTCGATTGAACACCTATAGCGGATTGCAAATCCGCATCTTCTTTCAAGGAGCCGTTAAACTGCTCTACCATTTTTCCGCTGTATTCTCCTTGGGAGTCTTTTGTTATCTCAATGCAGAACGGTTCGTAATATGACGCATCGCCGCTCATTCCCACTACCTGCACCAGTGAATTATCTTCATTGGCATAGACGCTCGCGCATAGCGCCGTTGCATTATTTTGAGACTCCATTACCTGGTCGTACGCCGCGTCTACCTTGATTCCGACATCTTCTTCGGTTTGCAAATTACTGCTAGAACAAGCCGATAGGCTAAATATGAGAATTGCGCCAGCAGCGCATAGACCCATGATTTTCAATTTCATTTTCCCCTCCAGTCACTGTTTCCTCAGCGAGAGCGGATGCGTTCTCGTTTTGCCAGTCGTGCTAATGCGCGATTGGTGCGGCTGTTCCTTCCGACTCTTATGCGCAATGGGATTTGGGGCGCAACAAGGTCGGGATAGCTTCGCTCCCGATGACTTGCTTTGAATCATCCCACCTTATTGACGAATTCTGTTGCACAACAATCTCCACGCTGATATGCAATTTCTCCATGCTGACAGGCACGAAGCCTGAAAGCGTTTGCGCGTTTTCGTTATCTACCGACCTGTTGTGGTCGGTGCGACAATGATGTCGGCCTTTTCTTTTTGGCTGATGCGTTTCCTTCGGAGGCACGGACGTATCGGATGCATTTGTTGCGCAACAAATTAGGGGAAGCCTGGATATAATGGAGAAGCAACTCTTTTCAAGGGTGTTTTTTCGCGTTCTTTATCTTAGAAAGGAGCAGGTCGTCGTGCGTTTTTTCCATCAAAAAGGCCTGCTTGCCCGCCGTTCGTACCGAGCCTCTCTTCCGCCAACGCTTATGGGTCTCGCAACTTTTTCGCTCGTGCTCGTGCTTTTCGGGGGCGTAGTGTATGCCGCTGCCGTTCCTGCCCTCATCGTTCAAAACCCCGTTATTCAGTCGGTGGTCGAATCCGTGACGGCTTCGCGTGATGAAAGCGCGGATGCGGCGGATTCCTCATCGCAATCTTCCGGGTCAAAATCTTTCTCTTCGGGTCCTGTTGCATCATCGAACTCGGGGGGCGTATCGTTTCCCGGCGTCTCGCCCTTGGCTGCTTCTTCAGATAATCCTGATATATCGTCAGATTCTTCGAACGAAGAAGAATCCTCTTCCACTGAAGAGTCTCAGGGCGATTCCGAATCGGGAGAGGGCGGCTCCCAAGATCCCGTTCCGCCCTCTGGTGGAGAATCGGGTGGCGGAAACTCTCAGCCGCCTGTGCAACCTGGCCCCGGTGCCGATGAGGAAGCGTCGTTTCGAGCTGCACTTATTGGCTATTACGACAATTTAGCTCCCCACGCCCAAACGGTGTCGAATCTCTATGCGCAGTTCAACAGCAACTGTCTTTCCGTTGATTCCGACCTTCGCATGGGTTGCTTCTCCGAGGTCAATGCAGAGTTCAATGCCTTAACGGCTGCTGGCATCGAGGTTCAGAACCTGGCCGTTCCCAACGGGTCGGCTTATGCACAGAAATACGAGGACATCAGCATACTGTATTACGATCTCACTTCGGCAACGGCCGCCTTAAGGCGTGCTTGGATCATCAATGTGGTTATGGAGAATCCCTCTGAATATCAGGAGGACTTCATGGCTCCAATTCTTGAAAAAACCGGTCCAGACGGAAAAATCATCCCCTTGTCCGATTTTGAACAGCGTTATCCAGGAGCGCGTCCGTGATGTATGAGCTTCCCGACGAATCTCCCTATTACGACATAGAGTCTCACGATTCGCATAGAGAGGTATCCAAGCAAATCGTTCCCTTGTGCCTTGTCCGCCTCGATCGATTCGAGGCCCCCTTCGTGCTTGCCGAATCGGAGCGGGATGCTTATGTCCGCCGTTTCACGACGCTTCTTTTGGACGAATCGAGCGTACGCTATGGCGGTCTTGGATGCGTAATGCGTGCGAAAAGCGCATGCGGGGAAGTCCTTGCCGTCAAACGGCTTTTGCCGCAGACGGAAAGCTCCCAGGAAACGTCCCATGTTTTGTCCGACGAGCAGCGTCAGGCCGCCTTTCGAAGGGAGTACGAACTCCACCGCACGGTGCATTCCTTGAAGGGATTTCCCCGTCTGTACGGATGGGGATATATTGAAGGGGCTCCCGCCATCGTGATGGAATGGATAGAAGGGGAGTCGCTGGCACATGTGCGTCATCGCTTTGCCGTGGATGATGCGGGGCGGATGTCGCCCTTGACCGTGGCGAGGATCGGCCGCGATATGTTCGACGTGCTTGCGAGACTCGATTTTGTCGAGGGGGGATTGGCCCATCGCGACGTTTCTCCCTCCAATATCGTGGTGCGTACGTCTTGCTTGGACGTTTCCGACCAGATTGACGAAGGTGTCTTCGACCTCTGTCTGCTAGATTTCGGGTCTGCGGCAGCGGGGGACGAAGCGGGCGCGGTTGCCAGCTCGAATACGACGGTTGCCTATGCCGCTCCCGAACTGCTTGATGGCTCGAAAAGCGCGAAAATGCGTCGTTCGTCCGCCGTCGATGTTTATGCTGCGGCAAGCGTTCTCTACGAGTTGCTCTATGCGTGCTTGCCTTTTGAGCGTTTCGAAGACGAATTGAGTATCGGTGAGGCGAAGCGAACCAAAAGGCCTGCATTCGGAGCGTCGGCGCATCGCGTCGCGGAGGACGTTTCGGTGGTTCTCGCTCGCGAGCCCGAGATAGCCGTTGCTGTCGGGATGGAATCTTCGCAGATGTCCGTTCGTCCCCATGCGGAGGACGTACGTACGGCGCTTTCTTCGATCGATGCGCAATTGGAGGCCGTCATCGAAGCGTGCCTGTCGGTCGATCCAAAAGACCGGCCTTGTCCAGCGGCTGCGCGCGATGCATGTGGCGCATTTGCGTTTCGTTACGCAGGAAACATCAGACACGCTTTGCGCGGTGAGCCGCTCGATTCTTGTGTTTCGGGCGGGCCTGCAAGTGGTTTCGCGGGATCTCCGCTTCGCATTCGCAACCTGCTTCGTTCTGTAGGAAAGGCGGCTTCGGCGGCGGTGTGGTCGGTTTCGGTCGTGGCCACGGGCCTGCTTGTTCACGGCGTAGATGCTTCATGGGCGCTGGGGCCCTGTTCGTGGTCCGGCTCGTTGAACGGGTGTGCGGTGTCTGCCGCGCTTGCCGTTCCTGCGCTGGCTGGGTTTGCGATTCGCGGAAAGCGGTCGCACACGCTGCGCGGGTTTCTGTCCGGAAGCGTCGCCCTGCTATCGATGGCGTGCTTGGTCTTCTTGCTTGGGTCGATGCTCGAGCTTCCTTCGGATGAGGTCTTTCGCGGTCTTGCTGCGGCGCTTTTCGCCGTTGTGGCGGCGGGATGGTGTCCGCTGGTGCTAGATTATGCGTTGGCCGTGCTTCCTTTTCGGCCCCGCAAGGCGCTTCCGGCGAGCCGTGGGGAGGCATCCGTCCACGCGCTTGATGAGGCGTCGGGCGACGACGATGCGCTCTCGCTACAAGGCGGTGTTTTGGCGGATAATAAGGCTGCAACGGGTCTTTTGCCCGAAAAGAGTGATTGCGGAAAGGAGGTGCGCGATGGTGACGAATGATAAAACGCCTTGTGCCGTGCTGTTTGAAACCTTGAAAAAACATGGTGGCATCAGCAATAAGGAGCTTGCTTCCCTCGTTCTTTCAGGGAGGCCCCTTTCCGACGGGCGCAGTCCCGTGAGTCGTGTAGGCGATCGCACATGGGTCTCGCGCTTCATCGTGCATGCTCCTATAGGCTCTTTGCAGGAGCGTTATTTCTGCGACTTCGGGGTAAGCGCGCTACGTATTGTGGCCCGTTTGAAATCTCGCGAAGGGCGTGCGCTTTCGAGTGAGGATGTGTTTGATTTGGTGGCCGGAGAGCCAGGTCGTTCGATGCAGGACGTGCTCGTTGCTTGCCATCAGGATGTGACGGTCTATCGAAACATGCTCGACCGTCTTTCCGAGAAAAGCGGATACACCGTTGATGAACGGGCGGAAATCGCCATGGTTTTGTTCGTGTCGGCAGGTTGTTCGGGAAATGTTCGCAAGGCGATCGAATGCACGCTGGATTTCTCTCAGTCCGCCTACGGTCGTCGTCCTGTGACTTCGCCCATGGCCTCGTCTGATTCCGCAGCTGACTCTTCGCAGGTTCCCGCTCTCTCCTTCGGGCTCCTTCGCGTTGTAGACGGCTATGTCGTGGGGGCTCCATATTGGCTTGATTCGTCTGTGGGCGCAGTGGAGATAGGAGCGCTTGCTAGCGAAGAGCATTCCATAAGCAGTGTAGGTTCCGATGTTTCTGCTCGCCATCTGCGCATATGGCGAGACGAAGAGGGTTTCTGGTTCGTTGAAGGGCTTGGTTCGAGCAATGGAACGGTGCTAGTGAACGGAGCAAGCGGCGAGTCCGTGGTCGTGGAGCCTCCGCATGCGGAGCGGGAGGGCTTCGTGTCGAAGCCCGTTGCTGTTCGTCCTGGGGATGAACTTATTTTGGCTAAAAGTAC
>OLQG01001055.1_pt1 | contig 19029 bp, 10 predicted proteins | sample 1672221 | NCBI WGS metagenome assembly OLQG01 (sample SAMEA3136660, study PRJEB25190) | human gut metagenome | biome: human gut; feature: human-associated habitat; material: faeces | place: Austria | collected 2013
AAAGAGTGAGCTTGTGATTGTAGAGGCTGAGGTGTAGTCATGGAAAAGTATATATCGACCGGTCAGATTCTATTTAATTGCAGTGTTGATATTTGCTGTGATATATTGCATTAAAGATTTCATCTTTAATGCAATAGTAATAAGGATCATCTCGGTTTGTAAATTTAATAAGAATATCACATTCTTCGTTACATTTCATTAGAATTCCTAATTTGTGTAAGTGCTTTTTTAAACTGGAATGTAAACAAAACAGATGTAAACAGCACAGCAATAATATCTGCAATAGGCTCTGCCATATATACGCCAATAGTTGGATTAGACACAACGTGAGGCATAATATAAATAAGCGGAAGTAACAGTACGAACTTACGCACAACAGCAACAATAATAGAGTTGACTGCTTTGCCAAGGGACGTAAATGTTATCTGACAGGCAATTTGAATTCCGAAAAGGAATAAACCACCCAAATATATTTTTAACATTGGTGCAGTAAAGGCAACCAGTTTTGCGTCGGAAGTAAAAATGCTTACGAATGCTTTTGGAATAATCTGTACTGCAGCCCAAAGCAATGTGGAATATGTTAAGCATGTAATTACAAGCAGACGGAAAGTTTTCTTTACTCTGTCTGCATTTTTTGCACCGTAATTATAGCTGGCAATAGGCTGTGAGCCTTGGGCGATTCCCTGAAGTGGCAACATGGCAAACTGCATAACGCTGGTTAAAATAGTCATGGCACCAACGGCAATATCTCCACCGTAATGAAGGAGAGATGAGTTAAAGCAGACGGTTACAACGCTTTCGCTTGCCTGCATAATAAAAGTTGCAAGTCCCAGTGCAACACATGGAAGAAAAATTTTAGGTTTCAAGCCCATATATTTTTTTCGCAGATGAAGCTGTGTTTTTTTGCCACTAAGAAAAACAACTACCCATATGGTTGAAATTGCCTGTGACAGCACAGTTGCAAGGGCTGCACCTTTTACGCCCATATTAAAAACAAAAATGAATACAGGGTCTAAAGTAATATTACAAATGGCACCGATAAGAACGGAAACCATTGAAGTTGTTGTAAATCCCTGAGCAGTAATAAAAGCATTCATGCCCAGAGTTAACTGAACGAACAATGTACCTAAAGCGTAAATACGCATATAGTCCGTTGCGTATCCAAGTGTATTTTTACTGGCACCAAAAGCCATTAACAAATCTTTATTCCAAATCAGCAAAACCACCGTAAGAACAATAGAAACAACAATCTGTAAAGAAAAGCAGTTTCCCAATATTTGTTCTGCGGATTTATTATCTTGTTTTCCCATACAAATAGAAGCTCTTGGCGCACCACCGGAACTGATAAGTGCTGCAAAAGCAGTAACAATCATAATAATCGGCATGCACACGCCGACTCCGGTAAGAGCAAGACTGCCTTCCCCCGGAATATGTCCTATATAAATTCTGTCTACAACATTATAAAGCATATTAATAAGCTGGGCGATTACCGTTGGAATAGACAGCTTTAGAAGAAGCTTTCCAATAGGAGCCGTGCCTAAGAAATTTTTGTCATTCTGCATATATGTACCTCTTTTGAATATTTTTTCTGTATAAAATAATAATCTATGTAAAGTGGAAAGTCAAAAAAGAATATATTGAAAGAGCGTATTGTGGTAAGAATGCAGATACACGAAAAAGACATGATTTATAGCAAAAAGCCCATATAAAGGGCTTCTTTGCACAGTTGCAACCATCAGTTGACAAATTTCCAAGGCGACTTTATAGCCTGTAACCGGCTATTTATGGTAAAATCAGGATGTTCGAACAGAAAGGAAAGTAGAATATGATTTTAGCAGAAAAAATATCAGAAGAAAGAAAAAAGAACGGTTGGAGCCAGGAAGAGTTGGCTGAGAAATTGTCAGTTTCAAGACAGTCGGTTTCAAAATGGGAAAGTGGCCAGTCAGTGCCTGATTTAAACAGAATTTTGGAAATGGCAAGAATTTTTGGCGTTACAACTGATTACTTATTAAAAGATGAAATTGAAGAAGCGGAAAACGTTGATGGTTTTAAAAGTACGGAAAGTTCTAAGAAGCTTCGAAAGGTTACTATGGAAGAGGCAGATGAATTTTTACGAATTAAGACTAAAACGTCACCTATCATAGCATTTGGAGTATCTTTATGTGTGGCATCTGCAGCACCATTGATTGCCCTTATAGGTTTAAGTGAAAGCAGAAGAATTGGAATTACAGAGGATTTTGCCAGCGGAATAGGCGTGGCAATACTTCTTGTAATGGTGGCTGTAGCAGTATTTCTATTTATTTTAAGCGGAAGGGAATCCTCTAAATATGAATTTCTAGGCAAAGAAGAAATAGAAACTGAATATGGTGTTGATGGCATTGTCAGAGAAAAGAAGAATGGTTTCTCGGGAAAGTTTACAATATCAGTTGGAATTGGAGTAGTTCTATGTATTTTAAGCTGTGTGCCATTAATGCTTTGCGCAGGAATTAACGCAAAAGATGATATTGTAGTGATATCAGTTTCAATTTTGCTTCTGATCGTGGCAGTGGCAGTTAATCTTTTTGTGAGAGTAGGCATCGTTAATTCAAGTTTTGACGTATTATTGCAGGAAGGCGACTACACTGTTAAGAAAAAGAAAGAAGCTCCTGTTGTTGGAGCCGTTATGCTAGTGTACTGGTTAATCTTTGTGGCAATCTATTTAGGATGGTCATTTCCAACAGGAAAGTGGGATATTTCATGGGTTGTGTGGCCGATAGCAGGAGTACTTTCCCCGATAGTGGCTTTAATAACAAGAATGTTTGTGAACAAAAAAGAAAAATAGAGTTATAATAGGGAAAAACGGAATAGAAGGACTTTAAAATGAATATAAAACTATTGCAAACATTAAGAAATTATAACAAAGACAATTTTATAAAGGACATTATTGCAGGAATTATTATTATGGCGGTGTCTATTCCTATCTCTATGGGATATGCACAGATAGCCGGTCTGCCTGCAGTTTACGGATTGTATGGTTCGGTATTTCCAATTCTTGTTTTTGGACTTTTTTCTACATCGCCTCAGTTTATATTTGGTGTGGACGCGGCTCCTGCAGCTCTTGTAGGTTCAGCGCTTTTGACACTTAACATAGAGGCTGGTTCAGACAAGGCTATGGCAGCAGTTCCTGTTATGACGTTTTTTGTTGCCTTATGGTTGTTGGCTTTTTATTTTATGAAAGCCGGAAAGCTGGTTAATTACATTTCAGCACCGGTAATGGGTGGTTTTATAACAGGTATTTGTACAACAATCATATTAATGCAGATTCCAAAGGTTATGGGAGGCACATCGGGAACAGGAGAGTTTTTCGAATTAGCCGAACATATCTATAAGACTGCGCTTAATATAAATATGCCATCAGTAATTATGGGAGTGATAGCGCTGGTAATACTTTTTGCCTCGAAGAAGATAATGCCTAAATTTCCAATGGCAGTAGTTTTAATGTTTGTGGGTACGATTTTCACAATAAGTCTTCCAATAAGAGATTGGGGAATTAAGACTTTAAATGCAGTAGAGCCGGGACTTCCAAAGTGGAGTATTCCTGATTTCTCGGCTATTCCAATTCAGCAGACTATTACTATCAGTTTGTCGGTGGCAGTAGTAATTATGGCTGAAACTTTGTTGGCAGAGAATAGTTTTGCTCAAAAAAATAATTACAGAATAAATGATAATCAGGAGATTTTTGCATTTTCCTTAGGTAATTTTATGGCTGCTTTTACAGGATGTTGCCCTATTAACGGTTCAGTTTCCCGTACGGCAATGGGTGAACAATATCAGGCAAAAACTCAGCTAACAGGCATTGTGGCAGGATTTTCTATGATAGTGTTACTTCTTTGCGGAACAGGATTTATCGGATATCTTCCTATTCCTATTTTGACGGCAATAGTTATTTCAGCACTTATGGGTGTAACGGAGTTTGACTTGGCGGCAAGGTTGTGGAAGGTAAGCAGAACTGAATTTCTAATTTTTATGGGAGCTTTTCTCGGTGTACTTTTACTTGGAACAATAAATGGTGTTTTAATTGGTATTATTCTTTCTTTTACAGAAATGATTATAAGAACATCAAAACCTTCAAGATGTTTTCTTGGAATACAGCCGGGGCATAGACATTTTAGGGATTTGAACGAGGGAAGACAAATACATGCCATTGAAGGAGTTATAATTTATAGATTTAGCAGTAATTTATTTTTTGGTAATATTCAGGTGTTGCAACGCGATATTGAAGACAGCATAAAACCGGATACCAAAGCTGTAATTCTTGATGCAGGTGGCGTTGGAAGTATTGATATAACTGCAGCAGATAGGCTGGCAATGTTGTACAAGTCACTTGAAGACAAAGGCATTAGATTTTATATTACTGAACATATTGCAAAGATTAATGAGCAACTTCGAACACTGGGGCTAGGGTATATGATTGAAGAAGGAAGAGTTAGAAGAACTATTCACATTGCTTTGAAGGATATGGGTATTGGAAGACCTTATCCTTTAGAGGGTGGCGTAGAAAATGAAGAAAGAAGTGCTTCAAGAAAAAGAGTAGATAATAAGGTTCAGGAGTTCGTTTGGGCATACGGAGCTGAAAGTGAAGAGCAAATTGAAAAGCAGATTGTTCTGCAGATTCAGCAGTTAAAGAAAACAGGAGATATGGAGAAACTTTTCCACGGAAGCTGGTCACATATGGATGCTTTTGACGAGGACGAGTGGTTAGAGCATCTTGAAGAACATCTAAAAGAGATTGTTAATATTTCAGGAAAAGATGAAAAAACTATTGCTGAACGTTTCGAAAAGCATAGAGAAGAAATACATAGAAGAATCAGGGATGAACATCCTGAAATGGCAGAAAGATTTAAGGAAAGAAGACATGTACTTGATGAGCATTTAAAAGAAAAGCATCCGGAAGTGTTTAAATTAATTGAAAATCTGAGAGAAAATCAGAATTAAACTTAAAAATTCTTCTTGAAAATGCTGACAAGAAAATGTATCAGAGAAAGGCAGCCATGAAAGGCGGAAATGTAAGATAATATCAGCATTATTTCGTGAGGTTTTTTATGCAATAGTGTGTGCCTTAACGTAGCTTTATACATATTATTGTTTAAAGTGCCGAAATTTAAAAAAGTACTTACGAAAAATAAAATTTTACTGTAGAATACCTAAGGAAAATTAAAAGAACGCAGTGAAAGTCAGATACGAAAGTAGAGATGGTAACGAGTTTAACAACTATTACATCTCTACTTTTTATTATGTGAAATGAGCTAAACGGAAACTTCTTATGTTTGAATAAAAGTCTTCCACCCTGAACTCATTGAGAATAGCAATGCAGATGGATTTCACTGTTGAAAAAGAACACAAAAATAAAAGGAGGATTTATTATGCCACAGAATAAGAGAGAAAGTTTTATTTACACAGTAATTATGTGCTTCACTATGGTTTTATGGATGAGCATTTACAACGTAACATTACACACAGGAACATTTAACGCGCAGGTTATTAAGGATGCATGGTTAGGATTTCCAATTGCCTATGTATTTGCAGCATGTATGGATTGGTTTGTAGTTTCAGGATTGGCTAAGGGATTTGCCTTTAAATATTTGGTTAAGCCGGATAGCAGTACACTTAGAAAAGTAATTTCAGTTTCATGTTCAATGGTTGTTCCAATGGTAATTATAATGTCACTTTATGGTGCGGTTGAAGCAAGTATTAGAATGGGTGATTTCAGCAACGTATTATTCATCTGGTTAACTAACATACCAAAGAATTTTGTAATGGCATTACCATTCCAGTTAATTATTGCAGGACCATTAGTAAGAAAAGTATTTAGAACAATATTCCCTGAAGGAAAAGTATTAGCATAAAACTATTTTTAGAAAAATGAATCGTTTTTATAAAAATATGAAAGAAATAAAATTTTAATTATGCCGAATTTTCGAGCTAAATAATAGTAAAATTAAGTAAAAATTATACAATATATACAAAAATACGTCTAAAATCAACTATTCTTTGTTGAAATATTGCAAAAAACGTTTTCCTAAAATATTCTAGAAAAGTAATTTGATTTTTTGAGAATGTTTTAGATTGGAAAGGACTAGAATATTTCTTTAAAGAAATCCAGGTACGGAAGGTTTTAGAGGGTTAAAAGTATATATTGTATTTTTTTATTTAGGAGGTAAGAAAATAATGAGAAAAGGTAAGAAGATTGCAGTGGCAAAGAAAGCCACAGCGGCCTTTTTGACAGCGGCAATGGTTACGGGAATGTTGCCGGCAGGGCAGATTCAAAATGTTATGGCAGCAGATGATTCACCTTATGTAATTTCTACAGGAAGAATGGTGTATGCAAGTTCTTCAGTGGGAAATAGTGACCCGGCTTATGCAGTAGATGGATCCACCGGTACAAGATGGGAAAGTGCATGGAATGATAACACAGAGTGGATTTATGTTGACTTGGGAAAAGTTACTGATGTAACAGGCGTAAAGTTATATTGGGAAGGTGCTTATGCCAAGGAATACAAGATTCAGGTTTCAAATGACGAAGAAAATTGGAGTGATGTTTATGTTAATTCCGATTGCAAAGGTGGAAATGAGGACTTAAACATAACAGCAAATGCCAGATATGTACGAGTTTATATGACAAAGAAGGCTTTAGAAGCTTACGGATATTCTTTGTATGAGTTTGAAGTGTACGGTAAAGACGGGGTAACAAAAAGACCCGTAGATTATGGTGAAAATCTTGCCTTAAATAAAAATGCTACAGCATCATCATTAAGAGATGTATGGTGGATGTACGACGATAATGGAGTAATTGACCAGACTTCTGTATTGGCTAAGAATGCAGTTGATGGAAATGATAATTCATATTGGACATCAGGAGAAAAAGACAATCAGTGGTTTATGGTTGACCTTGGAGCAAATTATGATATTGGACGTGTTGAAATTGATTGGTCATCTGATGCAGGAAAGATGTATGACATTCAGGTTTCAAAAGATGGGGGTAATTGGACAACTTTATACAGACAGCTTAAAGGTTATGGTAATGAAGTTGCAAATATTGAACTATATGCCAATGCACGTTATGTAAGAATGTATGGATATACAAGGGTTGAAAGTGGTAGCGGATTTAGCATAAAGGAAATGAAGGTTTATAAGTACAAAGCAGGCGACAGAAAGGTAACCCACAGTATTCCAAACCTTCCTGATTCGTATGTTGTTTCAAACGGTAAGGGAACATATCTTGCAAATTCAATGTACAACGAAAAAGCAAAATTACCTGTTTACAAAACAGATGATGTTAAATCACCGATAGCAAGTAATGACTGGTGGCAGTCAATGCTTATTAATAAGTTTGGAAACTTAATGTCAACTCTTCCAATGAAAATGAAATATTCAACTAAGGGACTTGGCATTTTGACAGCAACAAGTGGCTGGCTTCCTGATATGGGCAGTACTGATGTAAACGTGTCGGTTAATTCTGAAACTGAAACTGATTTTTATATTTTGCCTGAAAACCTTGATACAGCTACAGCTTGTGATAAGGTAAGCGGATATGGTGATTATTCAGTAACAGCACAGCTTGCAGACGACAATCATGTTGCGATGACAAGTACATTTGTAAAAGGTTCACCTTACATCTATACAGAATATGGCGATACAAAGTCAGTTTATATTTCATCATTAGCCATTACATCAATTTTTGACGGTAACGGAAATGAAATATTGGCAAAAAATCTAGATTCAATGAAAGCAGATCATATCGGTCTTGAAATTACAGACAGTGATAACAAGAGCAAAACAAAAACATCAAAATGTTATTATTGTTTAACTGTTCCTGAAAATACAGCATTTAAGAAAATCGGAAGTTATATTAGAGTAACATTCCCTGAAACTAACGGTTATATGTCTATTGGAACAATGAAAGATAAATCACAGATTGAAACATTCTATAGACATGGATATGCTTTTGTTACAGATACAAAAGTTACATACAGTTATGATGACAGTAAAGCAAAGGTAACTTCAACATATAAGACTACAACAAGTCTTAAGAGAAATGGATTTACAGATCAGACATTTATATGCATGCTTCCTCATCAGTGGAAAAATTCAACAGATGATGATAAGGCATTTGCAACATATTCATCTGTAAGAGGTGATTTAAAGACTATTGAAGGACTTTCATTTACAACAGTTTCAGAGTTTGCAGGACTTCTTCCAACATTTGCTCTTCCAACTAATGTAGAGTTTGATGGAGAGGCAGTTTTAGGTTACTTAAATGAATTGGAGGATGCAACAAAGAATTTAAATCCTGCAGGTGATGCATATTGGGAAGGCAAGAACCTTCATCCTTTGGGAATGGGAGTTCTTATGGCAGACCAGCTTGGAGAAACAGAACTTAGAGATACATTCTTAAAGAGAATGAAGAAGATTCTTGTTAACTGGTTTACTTATGAAGGAAAGGATGATATCAGTTATTTTATTTATAATAATAACTGGGGAACTCTTTACTATGAACAGAGCGAGTTTGGGGCAAATGCAGCAATTTGTGATCACCATTTTACATATGGTTACTTCATGTTTGCAGCAACAGTTTTAGCTACATATGATAATGAATTTTATAATGATTACAAAGGTATGATTGAAATGATGATTAGAGATTATGCCGGACCTTCTGACAATGATAGTGAATACTGTAGATTTAGAGCTTATGATATGTACGAAGGACATTCATGGGCAGGCGGATACGCAGACAATGATTCAGGTAACAATCAGGAATCAGCCAGTGAATCATTATTTAGCTGGGTAAGTATGTATCTTTGGGGAGTTCTTACAGAAAATGATGAATACAGAGATGCAGGAGTATTTGGATTTACAAATGAAATGGAAGCAGTGGAACAGTATTGGTTCGATTACGACAAAGACAACTGGATTAAAGAATGGCCATACAATGTAGTAGGTCAGGTCTACGGTGGAATTAACTTCTATGGAACATTCTTTGGTGGACAGCCATTATATGTTTATGGTATTCAGTGGCTTCCGATTTCAGAATATTTAACATATTACGGAATGAATCAGAGCAGATGTGCTGAAATATATCAGGGATTGTTAGATGATACAACAATAGCAATGGCTAAGGCAGTACAGGCAGCTAAGAACGAAGGAAAGAGTCAGGAAGAAATTGACAAGATGCTTAAAGAGTATCCACAGGCAGATACAGGTTGGCAACATATTACATGGCCATTCCTTTCACAGACTAATCCAAGTCTTGCAATGGAGAAATTCCTTGCAAACGATACAAAGGTTCAGAAAACAGATACAGCTAACACATATTGGTTTATTAACAGTATGAAACAGTTAGGCGTAAAAACAACTGACATTGTTGCAATAGGAGATTGCTCAGCAGCAGTATATTACAACAAGGATACAAGCAAATACACAGCAACAGTTTGGAATCCTACTAACGACACAAAGGTTGTAACATTTAAAACTAACGGTAACAAGATTGGCACAGCAACAATTGGTGCAAAGGCACTTGTAAACTTTGAAGTATATAAGAATAAGAGCTTTAACATAGTACAGGCTTCAACTCCTGAAATATCTGTTCCATCAGGAAAATATGATGATACACAGTATGTAACAATTTCATCAGAAACACCTGGAGTTACTATTTACTATACAACAGACGGAACAATGCCAACAACATCATCAAAGGTTTATGATGGAGTATTTGCAGTATCAAGTACAGCAACAGTTAAAGCTATCGCAGTAAAAGATGAATATATTACATCTGCAATGGCTTCAAGCACAATCACTGTGAATGGCACAGATGTTTCACTTAAAGACAATATTGCATTAGGCAAGAACGTTAAGGTTTCATCATCAGAAAATCCAAGTGTAGACGGAAGTAAGATAGTCGATAACGACGGAACAACAAGATGGTCTTCAGAATTTACAGATAATCAGTATTGTCAGATTGATTTAGGAAAGAATTACACAATTAATAAGGTTACATTTAACTGGGAAGCTTCATATGCTAAGGAATACAAGATTCAGGTTTCAAAAGATGGAAACAACTGGACAACAGTATATGAAAACAACAATGGCAAAGGTGGAGAAGAAAGCATTGTATTTGATGCAACTGAATGTAGATATGTAAAGATGCAAGGTGTAAAGAGAGCATTAGCATACGGATATTCATTGTGGGAAATGGGTGTGTATGAAGCTGCAAAAGTTGAAACACCAATATTTAGCATTCCATCAGGAACATACAGTAAGGCTTTGAATGTAAACATTAGCAGTAATACTAAGGGTGTGGAAATCAGATATACAACAGACGGTTCAACACCTAACGAAAAGTCAAACTTATACGTTCCAAGTATTAAGATAAGCAAGAATACAACATTAAAAGCGATTGCTTACAGAAAAGGAATGATTGATTCACCTGTGGCAACAGCAGAATACAAGATTGACGGTTCATCAACAGAACCTGAGCAGCCAACAACACCTGACACATCAGAAACAAAGATTATTTCTACAGGTTGTAAAATAGTAACATCAGGTTCAGAAAATGATGTATTTGGTGGCAAAAACGCAGTAGACGGAGATAAGGGAACACGTTGGTCATCTAATTTTGCAGACGATGCATGGATTTATGTAGACCTTGGAAAAAAATACTCAGTTAATAAAGTTGTTTTAACTTGGGAAGGTGCTTACGGAAAAGCATATAAGATACAGACATCAACAGATGGAAAAACATGGAAGACAGTTAAAAATGTGACTAATGGAAAAGGTGGAGAAGAAACGGTAGCATTTAATTCTACAGATGCAAGATATGTAAGAATGCAGGGTGTAGAAAGAGCATTACCATATGGATATTCATTGTGGGAAATGGAAGTTTACGGTAAAGTTTCAGGTTCAGTATCAGATGATTCAAATAATGAAGATTCATCAGTTCCATCAGGTACAAACGTTGCAAAATCAGCTAAGGCTACATCATCAGGAAATGAAACTGATGCAATGGCAGCAAAATATGCAGTAGATGGGGACAACGGAACACGTTGGTCATCAAACTTTGTGGATGATGCATGGCTTTTAGTAGACTTAGGCAAGGCTTACACAATCAACAAGGTAGTACTTAACTGGGAAGGTGCTTACGGAAAGGCATACAAGATTCAGACATCAACAGATGGCAAAAACTGGACAACAGTTAAGAATGTAACAGATGGAAAAGGTGGAGAAGAAACTATAACATTTGACGCTACAAAGGCAAGATATGTAAGAATGCAGGGCGTGGAAAGAGCACTTCCATATGGATATTCATTGTGGGAAATGAGTGTTTATACTAAATAAGTCTGATGTAATATTTTGAAAAAATAAAAAACCAAGTGTTTAAACAAGAAAAGAGGCACAGTTTACGGTAATTAGTAGGCTGTGTCTTTTTCTTCTTATAAACTAATTTGTACTAATTATTAAATTGCAAAAATTATTTTTAATATCAAAGAAAATTTCCCTAAATGCTTGCTTTTATTGATTAATTAGCAATCAGATGTTATACTGTAAAAGTTAATATTGGGAAAAATATGCCTGTTGATTTGGGCTGTTTTAGATACAATCATATAGAAGAAATAACGAGAAAACATTAAATTTGAATTATTAGAGAAAGGGTAGACTAATATGAAAACAGCAGTAATGACTGATAGTAATAGTGGAATTACACCGGAAGAAGGAAAGAAAATTGGAATATATTCTCTTCCAATGCCGGTTATCATAGAGGGAGATGTTTTTTACGAAGGAAAGAACATTACACAGGAAGAATATTATGGCGCAATGACTTCAGGAAAGAATGTTACAACATCACAGCCATCACCCGGGGATGTAATGGATATGTGGGATGGCATTTTGAAGGAAGGCTATGAACAGGTTGTTTACATTCCAATGTCAAGCGGATTAAGTGCTTCATGTCACGCGGCAATTCAGCTTTCAGAAGAATATGACGGAAAGGTTCAGGTTGTTGATGACCACAGAATCTCAGTAACAATGAGAGAGTCAGTTCTTGAAGCAAAATGGATGGCTAATCAGGGAATGACAGCAGAAGAAATAAAAAAGAAACTTGAAGAAAATGCTTACAATTCAAGTATTTACATTGCTGTTGATACTTTAGAATACCTTAAAAAAGGAGGACGTGTTACAGTAGCAGGAGCAGCCATAGGAGCAGTTCTTAACATTAAGCCTGTACTTACAATTCAGGGTGAAAAGCTTGATGCATTCACTAAAGTTAGAGGAATGAAGAAAGCTGAACTTAAGATGTTAGAAGCTATTGAAGAAGACCTTAATACAAGATTTGCTGATGTAGATAGAAAACAGTTAAGACTTGGAGCAGCAGGAACATTCCAGAAACAGGAAGACGCAGACCAGTGGTACAAGATGGTAAAAGACACATTTGAAAACGAAATCGACGATATATATTATGATTCATTGTCATTTAGTATAGGATGTCACGTTGGACCTAATGCAATTGGTATTGGAATAAGTGTTGTTACAAGAGATGAAAAGTAAATATTAAAAAAAGAAGAATCCCTCGGAAAGTGTCAGCTTTCGGAGGGGTAATTTTTTTAAGGGATTAAATACAAACATAATCCCCTTAGTTAGTTGAAATAAACTCCTAAAAATAGTATCATTAAGAGTAAGACTATTTTGTAAATTATAGAAGGCAGGTACGATTATGTATGCAGTTTTTGGATTAGGGAATCCTGATAAGGAATATGATAAAACAAGACACAATATTGGTTTTGATGTTATAGATGAGTTGGCAAGTCAGATGGGTGTTGAGGTGAAGACTAAGAGACACAAGGCTTTATGCGGTATTGGAAATATTGGTGGCGAGAAAGTGATTTTGGTGAAGCCACAGACTTATATGAATCTTAGCGGTGAGTCAGTGAGAGCAGTTATGGATTTCTATAAGCTTGATCCGGAGAATGACATTATTGTTATTTCTGACGATATTAATTTGGCTACGGGAAGAATTAGAATTAGAGCCCAGGGCAGCGCAGGCGGTCATAATGGTTTGAAGAGTATTATTAGTCACGCGGGAACTCAGAAGTTTAAGAGGGTGCGTGTGGGAGTAGGTGCAAATGAAGGAAATCTTGTAAATCATGTGCTTGGTAAGTTTAGCAAGGGCGAAAGAGTTTTGGCTGAGCAGGGTATAAAAGATGCAGCCTCAGCAGTTGAAGTTATGATTTTGGAAGATATAAACACAGCAATGAACAAATTTAATTAGAAGATATAAATATAGCAATGAATAAATTCAACTAGAATCTATCAAAATAGTGAAGTCCGGGAGTAGTAAATGAAAAGTTTTGATTATCCACTATTACAATTAAATGAGTTTGAGCAGGTTAAGGTCTGCTTGTCTGAACACAAATCCTGTCAGGTTACAGGGTGTGGGGAATCCCAGCTTGCTCATTTTATTAATGGATTGAGCAATGGCTACAAGCAGAAAGTCATTGTTACTTTTAGTGCAACAAAAGCAAGTCAGTTGTATCAGGATTTAAAGGGTTTTGCGGACGATGTTGTAATGTATCCTGCAAAGGATTTTATTTTCTTTAGTGCGGATGTACACGGAAATCTTATATTGCAACAACGACTTGAATTTATTCAAAAAATAGTTGAAGATAAGCCATTTACGGTAATTTTGACGCCGGATGCCTTTATGGACAAGATAATGCCAATTGAAAAAATCAAAAATAATTATCTTGAAATAGCAGAAGGTAGCATAATTCAGATGGATGCCTTAAAGAGCAAGCTTGTGCAGATGGGATACGAGCCGGTTGTTCAGATTGATGGACCGGGACAGTTTGCGGTGCGAGGAAGTATTGTTGATATTTACACGCTGACAGATGAGGTACCTTATCGAATTGATTTTTGGGACGATGAGGTTGACATAATAAAGAGTTTTGAGGTGGAAAGCCAGCGTTCAATTGAGAATCTTGAATCGGTAAAAATTTATCCTGCCAGCGAATATTCACTGACTAAGAAAGAAATTCAGGCGGGAATGGCGAAGATTCGACAGGATTTAGACCAAAATGTTGAAAAATTCAGAAAAGATTTTAAGACGGAAGAGGCTAACAGACTTAGAGTTACAGTTGAAGAGTTTCTTACAAATATGGATATTAACCCAAGTCAGGTAGCAGTAGATAGTTATGTAAACTATTTTTATGATAATTTGGTAAGTCTGCTTGACTATTTTGAAAATCCAATATTTTTTATAGATGAGCCAAAGAGGGTAACGGAGCAACTTAACGTGGTTGATGCGGAGTTTGGAGATAGTATGGCTAACCGCCTTCAGAAAGGCTACGTGCTTCCGGGGCAGACAGATGTAATTTGGGATAAAAATCAGATAATTGCCAAGATTGATAGTGGCGAAAAAGTCCTATTTACAGCAATTGCCCAGAAGATTCAGGGATTTAGCGTGGATGATTTTGTGGAAGTGGGATCAAGAAACGTAAGTCCATACAATGGCAAGTTTGAGATTCTTGTTCAGGATTTAAAAAAATATAAAGAGCAAAAATATGCGGTTCTTCTTGTAACCAGTTCAAAAACAAGAGGCCAGCGCTTGGCGGAGGATCTTAGAGAGTTTGAGATTAGCGCATTTTTCGAAGAAGACGGGGAACGTCAGGTTATGCCTGGTGAAGTTATGATTATAAAAGGTCAGCTTCGCAGTGGCTTTATGTACCCTATGATTAAGTTTGTGGCTATTTCAGACACGGATATTTTTGGAGAAAAGAAGAAAAGAAAACGTAGAAAGCATGGCTATTCAGGTACTAATATTTCAAGTTTTACCGACCTTAACATTGGTGATTATGTTGTCCACGAAAACCACGGACTTGGTGTTTATCGTGGAATAGAAAAAATAGAAGTAGACCATATTGTAAAGGACTACATTAAGATTGAATATGCCAAGGGCAGCAACCTTTATGTGTTAGCAACCCAGCTTGATATGATTCAAAAATATGCTGACAGCACGGCGAAACCGCCTAAACTTAACACATTAGGTGGCCAGGAATGGAAAAAAACAAAGACCAGGGTTAAGAAGGCTGTTGCGGATATTGCGAAGGAGCTTGTTCAGCTTTATGCAATAAGGGAGAACAGTAACGGATATCAGTTTTCTCCTGACACGGAATGGCAGAAGGAATTCGAGGAAATGTTTCCATTTGAGGAGACAGATGATCAGCTTAATGCCATATCTGAAGTAAAAAAAGACATGGAAAGCACGAAAATTATGGACAGACTGATTTGCGGAGACGTAGGTTTTGGCAAGACAGAAGTGGCAATTCGTGCGGCTTTTAAGGCAGTGCAGGATGACAAGCAGGTGGCTTATCTTGTTCCAACAACGGTTTTGGCCCAGCAGCACTACAAAACTTTTAAGCAGAGATTTAAGGATTTCCCTGTTAGAGTGGAAATGCTTTCAAGATTTAGAACAAAATCAAATATTGATAAAACAATAAAAGATTTGAATAAAGGTTATGTTGACGTTGTTATCGGAACTCATCGTATGCTTTCAAAAGATGTTAAATTTAAGGATTTGGGACTTTTGATTATTGATGAAGAGCAGAGATTTGGCGTAAAACATAAGGAACAGATTAAAGAATTGAAAAATAATGTTGACGTAATGACTCTTACAGCAACTCCGATTCCAAGAACTCTTCATATGAGCCTTATTGGAATAAGAGATATGTGCGTAATGGAAGAACCGCCTCAGGAACGTATGCCAATACAGACTTTTGTTATGGAGTACAATGAGGAAATTGCAAGGGATGCCATAAACAGGGAGCTTGCAAGAGGCGGTCAGGTTTATTACGTGTACAACAGGGTTCAGGACATAGCTGAAATGGCAGGAAAAGTTCAGGCACTTGTGCCTGATGCCAGTGTTGCCTTCGCACACGGACAGATGAGTGAGCGACAGCTTGAAGAAATAATGTATGATTTTGTTAACGGGGACATTGATGTTCTTGTAACAACTACAATAATAGAAACAGGTCTTGACATACCAAATGCCAATACCATTATAATACACGATGCAGAAAAAATGGGCTTGTCCCAGCTTTATCAGCTTCGTGGCCGTGTAGGCCGTTCAAACCGTACATCGTATGCTTTTTTGATGTATAGCAGAAACAAGATGCTTACGGAAGTTGCGGAAAAGCGACTTGGGGCAATAAGGGATTTTACGGAACTTGGCAGTGGTGTAAAAATTGCAATGCGAGACCTTGAAATCCGTGGTACCGGAAATCTTCTTGGGGCTGCACAAAGCGGGCATATGGAGGATGTTGGTTACGACCTTTATTGCAAAATGCTTAACGATGCCATTAATACTTTAAAGGGCAACAAGCCAATGGATGATTTTGAAACAAAGGTAGACCTGACAGTGGATGCTTTTGTTCCACCTTCATATATTAAAAATGAAGCTCTTAAAATGGATATTTACAAGCGAATTGCAGGAATAGAGACAATGGAAGAATACGAGGATATGCAGGATGAACTTCTTGACCGTTTCGGAGACATACCGAATCAGGTTGAAAACCTTCTCCAGATTGTTTTGCTTAAAAATGCAGCACATCAGGCATATGTTACTGAAATTTCAGGTCATAAAAACAGAATCAAGCTTACAATGTGGAAAGACGCTGAGGTGGATGTGGAAAGAATACCAATTCTTGTCCGCGAGTACAAAGGCAGACTTAAGTTTATGCCTAAAGACGAACCGTATTTTATTTTTGAGCCAAAACCGGGCACAGGCACAGTAATAGAAAATGCAAGAAAACTGGTAGAATCACTGTCTACATTGAAGGATGAAGAATAGAATAAGGTATGTGAGCTACGACTAAAGCAGTTGAAATATATTGTGAAAATATATAACTGTAGAGTCAGTCACATATGCTGTGATTAAAATAGTTGAAAAGATAAGGTAATGGGAATACATTGTATATAGTGGCAAGTCAGGGGAGGTGATTGTCTTTGAGAAAAAAGTTAATATGTATTTTGGCAGGACTTACAGTTGCGGTGGGACTTGTAGGTTGTGGTCAGAAAAAAGCAGTGGAGGAAACCACGGTGGCTACAAGTGAAACAGGTTCCGAGAGTTCAACAGTTTTAAAGGGAACAGCTTCGAAAAACTCAACTGGTTCTGACGGGGCAGACACTACTCTTACTATTACTGCAGGCGGTAGTCAGGTTATGCTTGACGAGGTAAGGTATTATGTGTATACAGCCCAGGCGACTTACGAAACTTATTATCTTACAAAGGGCAAGGAAATAGACTGGGACTCAAAAATGGATGGCGATGTGACTTGGGAACAGGGTGTCAAAAGCCTTGTGCTTGACGATATTTGCAAGAGGGAATGGCTTAATGAAATTTCATCACAATATGATATTAAGCTTACAAAGAAAGAAAAGTCATCTGTTAAAACAAAGGCTTTAGAGTATTTTAAGAACACCAATGTTAAGCTTGCAAAGAAAATAAATATTAGTGAAGGCCGTTTGATTAAGGTTTTTGAAAAGGCAGAAATTGCTAATAAAACTGAGAAAAAGATGGAAAAAGATGGAAGTTCCACGAAGGAAATGTATATAAAATGGAAAAAGGGAAATAATGTTACGGCAGAATCACAATGGAATAACATTAATTTCAAGGAAGCGATATTTACATTGGAGGATGTTAAATGAGAAAGACAGGAAGATGCATATTAAGCGCAGTTATTGCAGTGCTTCTTATGATTGGAGCAATTGATTATGCATTTGTAATAGGAAAGGCAAAGCCGGTAGGCGATTTAAAGACAAGCCAGAGTGAAGTTATTGTTAAAGATTTTATCCACGATAACTATGAGATTAGCGAAAGAAATCCGTGGACTGATTATGGACTTCATCCAATCGAATACACGGAATCAGCAGGAAAGAGCGGTTTTGACCAGGCTATAAGTGCCAAGGCAGCTATTCTTGTGAATGTTAATTCAAAAGAGATTTATTATGAAAAAAACAGCGATGCCAAGATGTATCCGGCAAGCACAACTAAGCTTATGACAGCTTTGACTGTTTTGCAGAATATGAAAACTACTGATATAGTAACAATCGGCAGTGAAATTAATATGATTGCAGCAGATTCAAGTAAGGCAGGTTTTAGTCAGGGACAGGTTGTAACAGTTCAGGAGTTGCTTGAAGGCTTGCTTATTTCATCAGGAAATGACGCAGCCTATGTTTTGGCAAAAGCAGCAGGCGAAGCAATTCTTAAAGACAATATTGCTAACGAAGGAAAAACTTTTACAGCAGCACAGTGTGTTGAGCGTTTTGTTTATGAGATGAATAAGAATGTTCGTGACATGGAACTTGAAAATACACATTTTATGTCACCGGATGGCTATGATGCGGCAGACCAGTACACATCAGCTAGCGACTTGTCTAAGATTGCAATTGAAGCATACAACAACGAAACAATTCGTAAGATTTGCGGAACACAGTCTGAAAAGTCCGGCACATTAAACAAGACTTGGGTATCAACAAATGCCTTACTGAACAAGTCAGGACAGTTCTACTACCAGTACTGTGTCGGCATGAAAACAGGAAGTACAGGCCTTGCAGGCAAGTGCCTTGTGTCAGTGGCAAAGAATGGCGACACGGAATGCATAAGCGTAGTCTTAAATGACAGCACAGATGAACAGCGCTGGACAGACGCAAAGAAATTGTTGCAGTTTGGCGTGGAGTAAAGCTTAATATAGAAAAATAGATTAATTCACCCCCGTAGGAAATTGGCAGGAGCCAATTCCTACGGGGGTTTTTGTAGTGGTGTGAGCCTATGAATAAATAGAGCAAAAAGGTGTCCGTACCTCAAAAAGAGGAAGAATTGAAATGTCGGGGTACATTTCTCATAAACACAAACTATATGTTGTATAAAAAGGGCGATGATTTGGACGTGTGTACCCCAAAATAAGCAATATTTAAAATATCGGGGTACATTCATACTTTTCATAT
>OLQG01001078.1_pt1 | contig 18793 bp, 15 predicted proteins | sample 1672221 | NCBI WGS metagenome assembly OLQG01 (sample SAMEA3136660, study PRJEB25190) | human gut metagenome | biome: human gut; feature: human-associated habitat; material: faeces | place: Austria | collected 2013
TGCAGCCCGAACAGGTGAGCTACTTAATTATGCAAATATTGCAAGTGACATAGGTATAAGTGAAATGACTGTAAAAAAATGGATATCAATTTTAGAAAGAACAGGGATAGTTTATTTGTTACAGCCATATAGTGCAAGCGCATTAAACAGAGCTATAAAAACACCAAAAATATATTTTAGGGACACAGGACTTGCCTGTTATCTGACAAGATGGTTGACAGCTGATGCACTAAAGAATTCGGCAGTAGCCGGAAATATGTTTGAAACATTTGTTATTTCTGAAATCTTAAAAACGTATTCTAATGAAGGTAAAGATTATCGTTTCAATATTTATTACTATAGAGGTAAGGACAAAAGAAAAACAGGAGAAAATGAAATAGATTTAATTATCGAAGAGAATGGAGTATTATATCCTGTTGAAATAAAAATGTCAGGTAATCCAAAGGCTATTATGGGAGCCACAAATCAGGTCCTTGACAAGATACCTGATAAAAAAAGAGGTATGGGAATTATTCTTTGTCTGATAGATAAAAAAACATATTTAAGAGAAAACCTGATAGCTTTGCCAATTGAATATATATAGATTATATTTTGTTAGTACATCAAATATATGGAAACATGTGCAGAGATAAGATGTATTGTGTAAGGAGATTATTATGGCCGAATTATGGGATGCATATGATAAAAAATTTAATAAAATAGAAAATACGACTTTAGTTAGAGGAGAAACAATCCCGGATGGTATTTATCATTTGGTTAGCGAAGTAATAGTAAAACATACAGACGGTTCATATTTGTTAATGCAACGTGATTTACGCAAACATCATGGTGGTGAATGGGAAGTTACAGCTGGAGGCTCTGCTTTGCAAGGAGAAAACGGATTAGAAGCAGCAATTAGGGAATTGAAAGAAGAAACAGGCTTGAACGCTGATAAAATGAAGGAAATTACACGAGTTGTACATGACGGTCATCATTCCCTTTACATTATATATTTATGTGTGTCTGATTTCGACAAAAACTCGGTTGTTTTGCAGGAGGGTGAAACAATAGATTACAAGTGGGTGGATAAGGAAACTTTTGAAAAAATAGATGAGAATGAACTGGCAGCAAGGAGAACGTTGGAAGCCATTAGGGAATATAATTTGTAGGTAAGAGAAAATAATAAAAACGGAGGAACAATGACTTTTTTTCATGCATCACAGACGAAAAATATAAAAATTTTAAAACCAAATATATCAAATCACAATATTCCTTTAATTTACTTTTCAGACAAAAGAGAGAATGTATTGGTGTATTTAAGCAATGCTATTAAAAAATTTTGTAAGGAAAAGCATTTTAAGTTTGAGGGCTTCTGGCATAAATGGGGACCGTATGGATTTGATAAAGATGGTAGGTTGTGCCTGGAAGAATATTATCCAAATGCATTGAAAGAAACGTATAGTGGAGTTAAAGGATATATATATTCATGCGACAGTATATCAACATACAAAGAGTTAAATATTCAAATTCCTAATGCATATATTTCAGATCGACCAACAAAAGTGGAACATTGCGAATATGTTTCAGATGCATATTATGAAATAATAAAGGCTGAACAGGAAGGCTTAATAACAATTTGCCGATATGATGAATTTATAAAAAAGAGAAAAGAATGGTTACAGAAAACTATTCGAGATGAGTTTGCTAATAGTTTGTTGGCACCGGATTATAGATTTTCCCTTGAAAATAAATTTGCAGATATTTTAGCTGGTAAATAGAAAAATTGGAGCATTTATGAAATATACAATAAAAGAAAATCAATTGGATTATGAAACATATTACAACCTTAGAGAATCAGTTGGATGGAATAACTGGAGCAAGGTACAGGCACAGAAAGCACTCAAAAAATCTTATTACTCAATTGTGATTTATGATAATGAAAATGCAATTGGTATGGGAAGAGTTGTGGGCGATGGCATATATTTCACCATTGTAGATATTGTGGTAAGACCTGAATATCAGGGCAAGAAAATAGGAACGGCAATAATAAACTCTATTTTAAATTATATTGAAAGAAATATGTATGATGGAAGTAGAGTGAGCGTACAATTGTTAGCAGAGGCAGGTAAAGAACAATTTTACATAAAGCAGGGATTCAAACTTGTGCCGCATCAGTATTGTGGACCGGCACTGAGAAAAATAATATATAAAAAATAAATTAGATTTTAGGGAGATTCAAAATGCACACCAAAATAATGATAATTGGCAGTCCCGGTTCAGGGAAAAGCACCTTTGCAAGAAAATTACGAGACAAAACAGGTTTGCCATTGTTTTACTTAGATATGATAAAACATAAACCGGACAGAACTACAATTTCATCAGAAGAATTTGACAAAAAATTAAAGGAAATACTTGTTAAAAGTCAATGGATAATCGATGGAAACTATCAAAGAACTTTGGAAGTCAGAATGAAAGAATGTGACCTGATAATACTATTCGATTTGCCGACAAAAGTATGCTTAGAGAGCGTAAAATCAAGAATAGGTACAAAAAGAGAAGATATGCCTTGGGTGGAAACTGAGGAAACATTTGAGGGAGAATTCAAACAATGGATTCAGGAATTTTCAGATGAAAGTCTCCCTGAAATATATCAGCTTCTTGAAAAATACAAAGATAAAGAAGTTGTGATTTTTAAATCAAGAGAAGAAGCAAATTTTCAGTGTTATATTTTAGTCACGGTACCGAAAAATTAAGAGGAGAAAGCTGTCAGACAGTAGTGATAAAATATGAATTTAATAGGAAACAATATAAAAATAATTAGAAAGCAGATTGGTTTGACACAGGAAGAATTGGCATTACATATTGGTGTAACACCACAGGCTGTAAGTAGATGGGAAAACGGTGTTTGAGTTATAATAGGACCAAGTTAGATGAAACCCAGTAAAATCAAGGGGTTATGCCTAATTTAGTCCTTATTTTTATACCATTTTAGCGGTAAAGATAGGGCAGCGCTGCAATATTAAACCGAAAATCCAAGTCAGTATCACAGATGTCCACAATCAGTCTGAGAGTGAATCTGTGTGCTTAGATTAGGTACAATTTTATATCAAAAACATTTAGTGAGGACTAAATTAGCACTTGAGATGGAATACTCCATCAGCTGGTTTGGTCCTCTTTTTATTTGAGAGGAGTGGTCGAATGGGCAAAGTGTTAATTTGGTTCGTAATCATTATTAGTACAGTGGTTCTCTACTGTCTTATGAAAGTTAAGGCAGAGAGTGATGAACTGTATGAGGAATTAATGAGAAAGCATTTTTATGGCAGGTCTGATGATATTCCTGCATCTGACAAAACTGAGCACTTGAAAGGGTGTGGGTAATTATATGAAATTTTGCAAAACAATAATGCAGACAATACAGAAAAGGAGTGAAAGGAACATGAATAACAAGTTAGAAGTAATCGGCATTGATCATGGATGGTCAATGATGAAAACAATCTCTCAGGTATTTGTCACAGGTGTTAAGGAGATTACAACAACTCCAGCATTGTTTGGCGATGTACTTGAGTATGAAGGAAAGTTCTATAAGGTTGGAACTGTGAGGCAGGAAGTAAAGGATACCAAGGTCGAAGATGACAGCTTTTATCTTCTCACTCTTGCAGCAGTTGCTAAGGAACTTAAAAGAAGAGGTCTTGCAGAGGCAAAGGTATTTCTTGCTGTAGGACTTCCACTTACAAGATTTGGAGCTGAGAAGAATGACTTTATCAAGTACCTGACAAAGAATAAGCGTGTAAACTTCAAATATGAGAATGAGTCATATCATATTGAAATTGATGATGTGGCAGTATTCCCTCAGTGTTATGCAGCAGTAGTGGACAAGATTCCTACAATGGCAAAGAAAACGCTGATAGTAGATATCGGTAGCTGGACAATCGACATTATGCCGGTAATCAACAAGTCACCGGATGAATCAAAGTGTGTGACGATTCCAAAAGGTCTTATTACCTGTATGCGTTCTATCAATGAACAATGTGTAAGACAACTTAACGGAGAGGTAGACGAGTCAGAGATACAGAACATCATGCGATATGGCAGGTCAGATATTGATGATGAATACTTTGCCATTATCAAGGCAGAGATAGAGGATTTTGTTGATAAGGTATATAACTCAATCCGTGAGTTTGGGTATAACTTAAAGACTACACCGATTGTATTTGTCGGAGGCGGGGCAGTTGTGATGAAAAATTTTGGTAGTCATGATGCCAAGAACATTTCCTATAACCTTGATGTAAAGGCAAATGCTAAGGGAGAACTTTTCGTATCAATGCCAAGATACCGCTCCAATGAGCGTGATGAAAGCAATGGCGTGATCTATAAGGATGTGTGCAATCCTATCACAGCAGAGTTTCGTGAGGAACTCTATACCAATATTCTTGATGCCTATGCAAGAATCAAAGAACCGGAGAAAGAGGAGACACAGATGCGGGACAGAACACAAGGAACCAAAGGTTCCTTTGAAATGCCGGAGTTTTCCGTAACTGTGACACCTTATGAGAGGGAAGGCAGTAACATCAAGGGACTTGCCCGCATTTATTTTGAAAACAGTTTCATTGTAAATAACATCAATATCGTACAGGGCAAAGAGAAAATCTTTGTATCAATGCCATCTTATAAGACAAAGCAGGTGGATGAGCAGGGCAAGCCAATCTATCAGGATGTTTGCTATCCGGTTACAAAGGATTTCAGGAAAAAACTCTATAATGAGATTATCTCGGAATATGAGAAAGCAAAGGATAAGAGCAACGAAAAGGCGAGGGAGAGTGCCGAGAAAAATCATGGCAATCCCGATAAAGAGAAGGACAAAGAGGCTACACCCTTTCGATAATTAGTAATCAGGGTACAGGGGCGGCCATGGCTGCCCCACTTACAGAATGGAGGAAACAGAATGGATATGGAAGCAGGAAAAACACTTACCAATGAGGATGTTATAAGGGAACTTCTCGAATTACTAAAGAAAAATGCCATGAAAGAGCAGGTAAACGATGTATTTGAGATATGCAGCTATGTGGATGGACTGGAGAAAAAGATTGATTCCATGACGGAAGAACTCACCAACATGCAGAACCAGATCAAAGAAATGCAGGAGGATACACTTGTCAATAATGCTAAAAAGGCATTGTCGGAAGCACGGGAGCGACTTAATACCAGATGTGAGCAGATAAAGTCGCAGGTATTGGAAGTGAAAGCACAGGTCAAATCTACAGCAAAGAGCATAGTTGATGAAGCAAAGGCAAAGGGAAGAACTGCATTATATAGGATGTCGGAGTTCTTAGGAATTAAGAAAAGGCTTCTTGATATCCGAGAGAATGTAAGAGGTGCAATCAAGACCACGGATAAGGATATAGCAAAGACAGCACTTCTTGCAAAAGGATTTCGTGAAGCCGGGCAGACAGCAGCCAATGCATTCCGTACTTTTGCTGACAAGCCGGAGGTGGATTACTCACAGAAAGAGCAGAAACATCCCATTACAAAGGCAGTACTTGCTCCGATGAAAGCAGTGAAAAAGATGCTTGTATCAATGGAACTTCATTTGGATGCATCTATTGATAAGCTGGATAATCTAGCGATGGATGTGAGAATGGATAAGGAAAAGATTAAGGATGATATGAAGCATGATGAACAGATGGAAGCTGATAGGAAAGAAGCAGCACCTGAGAGAGTCGAAGCTGAGATTGTATATGCACCGGTGGTGGCGGAAACACACGAGTATCAGTATAATGCCGATGCTTTTGAAGCAAGAGGTGCTGAGGATATGAAAGTGGAGATAGGAAAAGAAGTATCAAAGGTAAGAGAAGATAAAGCCAGATAGTAGTGAGGGCGTGGGAGAAATCCTGCGTCCTTTTTTGTGACCAATTTTATTCAACTGTCAAACTCCTGAGTTAATGTCGGAGATTTACAACACTTTAAAAAGAATTATTCCTTTATTTGCGGAGATTTACTTGCTTTTTGGAGGATATAAACGTATACTTGTAAGGTGACGTGGTATATCTGCCTGATTTTATTGCAAAGAGGCTAAAAGCAGATGTTCTGACCACAACAAGTACATGTAAAGAGCGTAATGAAATTTGGAAGTTTTGTAGAGGTAAAATAATGAAAGCAAGCTACAAAAAGTTATGGAAAATCCTGATTGACAAGGATATGAAGAAAAAAGATTTGCTGGCACAGGCAGGAATCAGCTGGACATCCGTGACCAAGTTGTCAAAGGGCGAGAATGTTGGAATGGAAGTGCTTATGAAAATATGCATGGCACTTAATTGCAACATAGCTGATGTGGTTGAATTCGTGCCAGACGATGAACCAGAGGATGATATGAGCGATGTTGAAGATTAATACAAGCAGCCCTTATACAGCAAGTATGACAAGGGAGCAATTTTTATTTTATGAAGTAAGAACGACTGCCAAGCTAATGACAGAAGGCTTGTCTGATGAAGAAGTGGTACAGAGAATTATTGATGATAATCTGTTCCAATATCCTACGGAGAAGTCACTAAAGCGAATAGCACATAACTGTATAAAAAGATTGAAGTGCATGGATGATGAGACACTTGTGAAAGCCATTGCTACGCAGCCAACGGATGTTGCAAAGCAGATATGCTTGTATGCTATGATGAAGCAGTATCGTCTTGTATGGGATTTTATGATTACAGTTATTGGGGAGAAGTACCGTTTAAGGGACACCTCTTTTGGTAGGATAGACTTGAACACTTTTTTTCTTCGTTTGCAGGAACAGGATGAAGTGGTGGCAAGTTGGAGCGATACCACAATTACAAAGCTAAAGCAGATACTTGCAAGAGTGCTTGTGGAGAATGAGTATTTGGACAGTACCAAGGCAACAAAGCTGAATCCAGTGTGGTTGAACTCAACACTTGAGAATGCAATCAAGGATAATGGTGATGATGCAGCACTTGTGGCATTCAACCATTTTTCTTAAGGAGGTTACGATAGGTGAGTGACATTAAGGAACGTTTAGACATACTTCGTGGAAATATCCAAGAAGAGGATTTTCTACTAGGTAAGGGTCTAAGCAATGAAGTAAATATTCGTATGTTTTGTTACGATGCTAAGGATGAAATGATTGTACAGCATTTCGTGGAACAGCTAAAGACTGATCAATCACTAAACTGCAGATTGATTGAAGTAAATCTGTATGAGACATTCCTTTCCATCTGTGATGACAAGAGAATCACAAACAGCATTCCCGCAATGGAAGAGAAGAAGGGAAAAGAATTTATATTAAAGCAGATGAACTCCGTTGCAAAGGTTGGAGCGTTTATTGACAAGATACAATATGAACCACATATGGTTGGAGAGGATATCCTTCTCATAACAGGAGTTGGGGATGTGTTCCCGTTCTTGCGCGTGCATACACTGTTGGATGCATTGCAGCCATACTTCTCGGATATTCCAATCCTTGTGATGTATCCGGGAAAATTCGATGGTTCATATATGAAGCTGTTTAATAAATTAAAACCGAATCCATATTATAGAGCGTTTAATGAGATAGGAACGGAGGAAACCAAGCTATGATAATTCAAAATATGTTTGAAGAGGATATCAACAGACCGATAAATGGTGTCATCAAAGTAGATCAGGATGAACTGGGAGTCATCGAGCAAGAGGTAAAAGAGTATGTAATCACAAAGGAACTGAAGAAGCATTTCATTAGCTTTTTTAATTATTACAGTGATTCTTTCGACAGACCAACATCCGACATGGGTGTTTGGATTTCAGGATTCTTTGGAAGTGGTAAATCTCACTTCCTTAAAATGCTGTCTTATATTTTGGAAAACCGCAACATTGGTGGTGTAAAAACCGTAGAATTCTTCCGTAAAAAATTTGAGAGTGACCCTGCTACATTCATGATAATTGATAAGGCAACAAGGGGCGAGACAGAGACTATCCTTTTCAATATTGATATTGAAGGTTTCAGTAATAAGGACAAGACTGCTGTCCTTCGTGTGTTTGCAAAGATGTTCTATAACCATCTTGGATTATATGGCGAGGACTTGAAGGTGGCCAAGCTGGAGCAGTTCATTGCAAAGCAGGGCAAGACTGATGAATTCAGAAGAGTATTTGAACAAAAGAATGGCTCTCCTTGGGTAGAATCCAGAGATGCCTATGCATTCTTTGAGGACGATGTTGTAGATACACTTACAGCAGTTCTTGGTATGAGTGAGACAGCTGCACGTAACTGGTTCAATGGTACAGAGACAGCAGAAATTAGTATCGCACAGCTTGTATCAGAAATTAAGGATTATGTAGATAGCAAGCCAGACAACTTCCGACTTCTTTTTATGGTGGACGAAGTTGGTCAGTATATCGGAACATCCACAGACCTTCTTTTGAACCTTCAGTCTCTTGTAGAGGAACTTGGTGCAAAGTGTAATGGTAAGGTATGGGTATGCTGTACAGGACAGGAAGCCATCAATGAAATCATCAAGGTTCGTAATGATGAGTTCTCTCGTATTCAGGCTCGTTTCAAAACAAGACTCAGCCTTACATCTTCATCCGTAGATGAAGTTATTCAGGAGCGTATCCTTAAAAAGAAACCAGAAGCGAAGGCAGAACTTATGGAAGTATACAACCAGAATGATTCTGTTCTTCGTAATCTGTTCAGCTTTAAGAAGGACGATGCTCTGCTTGATATTAAGGGATTCAGCGGACCAGAAGAGTTTGCTAATAACTTCCCATTCGTACCTTATCAGTTCATCATCATGCAGAAGGTATTTGCAGAAATCCGTAAGCACGGTAATTCTGGAAAGCATCTGTCTGGTGGAGAACGTTCTATGCTTTCAGGATTCCAAGAGGCGGTACAGAAGTTACAGGAAAAGGATGAATATGCACTTGTTCCATTTTTTCGTTTTTATGATACAGTACATACCTTCCTTGAGGGCTCAATCCGCCGTGTAATCGAGCGTTGCCAGAAGGCAGCAGATAATGCCAACGGTATCGAAGCACAGGATGTGGATGTACTGAAACTGTTATACCTTATCAGATACATCGATAGCGATATCAGAGGAACCATTGATAATATCGTAATTCTGATGGCTGACGATATCCGTGCAGATAAGGTGATCTTAAGAGAAGAAATCAAGAAGTCCTTAGATAGATTACTTAGCCAGAACTATATCGGAAGATCTGGGGATACTTATAATTTCCTTACTGATGAGGAACAGCGTATCCAGGAGGATATAAATGTTATCACTGTAGATACAGCCAATATCGTAGAGCGTATCTCACAGAAAATATATGGAGAAATCTATACTACAAAAAAATTCCGCTATAAGAAGTATGACTTTGCCTTCAACCAATATGTGGATAATGTTATGACTGGTGCGCCAACTGGTGGAATGAGACTTAGATTCATAACAGTAAATACAGATATTGAGAAGAAAAATGATTTGTATCTGATGCCAGCATCCAGTGGAGAGGCAATTGTCGTTCTTGAAGAATCTAATTATTATGAGAACTTTGAGAAAGCAATGAAAATTCGTAAGTATGTGAAACAGCAGAATGTCACAGAACTCTCAAAGGCAGTGCAGAACATAATTGCAAATCAACAAAAAGAGGCTTCTAAATATGAAGATGAAGCACTGGAAGAGCTGAAGAAAGCAATTGTAAATGCGCAGTTCTATGTAGACGGTGAGCATATCGAGATTAAGAGTGGGGATGCAAAGTCTAAGATTGATCAGGCTTTGGAATATCTTGTTTCTCATGTATATAGTAATCTTGATCTCATTACAGATAACGCAGAATCTGATGCTGATGTCATGGAAGTATTAAGTGGTGCGAAGTCCTATATTCAGGGAACAGAACCAAACAGAAATGCAGCAGCAAAGATGGAGGAGTACTTGGAAACGCAGCATAGAAGAAATCTTCCAACCTCTATGGCAGATATTCAGAGCAGATATCAAGCTATACCTTATGGTTGGAGAGAGATTGATATTGCTTATGTGGCTGCAATGCTTATCTATCAGCAGAAGGTTACTATCAAGTACGGTGGAGCAACCATACAGCCTGACAATCCAAAACTTCTAGATATGCTCCGTAAAAAGAGTGAAATCGGCAAGACATCCATTTCCAAGAGACAGATTGTTACGGCTGCGAAGATGAAGGCTGTAAAGGAAATCATGCGTGATTACTTCGACATGATGAATGTCAAGGACGATGAGGATGGACTTGTAAAGGAAATCGTAGATAAATTTAATGAACAGAAAACGCACTTTGAAGAGCTGCTGAAAAAATATGAAAAGAACAGCCATTATCCAGACCGTGCAGTAGTTTCAAACGGATTAACTATTGTGGATAGCATTTTCTCACAGTCCAAGGACAATATAGCCTTGATTGATCGTGTACTAACACAGGAAGATTCTCTGTTTGAAAATAAAGAAAAAATGCAGAGGGTGGAAGGATTCTTCAGAAACCAAGTGCAGGTATTTGATGATGCAGTTCAGTTGGAGCGTGACCTTCATAATGAATTGGACTACCTTTCAAAGGAAGAGGAAGCAAACAAGGCTCTCAATCAGATTCGTCTGATTACAATGACAGACCACGGATTCGATTATAGAAAGATTCCAGACCTCAATGGACTGATTGCAACTGTGCATGGGGGACATGACAGACTGCTTGCGGCAAAGAGAGAGGAACTTTTAGAAATCGTAAGACAGTGTATGGAAGCAGTGCATACTGCCGGCAATAACAATAGTGATTCAAAGGAAATCATCATAAGAGCAGACACCTTCTACTCACAGTACAAGACAAAGATTGCAGACTTGAAGAGTCTTGCACTCTTGGATGGACTTGTTCCACCGATGATTCAATATAAGGATACAACAGTTGACCGTATTGAAAGTCTCAGCCGTGTGAAAGACACGCCACAGCCGAGTGCCGTCAGAGAGTCAAGTGACAACTATGGTGCAGATAAAACACCACAGCCTAAGAAGGTTATTAAATCTCTTAACCGACAGGTTGTATTCCCTGCAAGACGTCTGGAAAGCGAAGCAGATGTGGACGAATATGTAGAGAAGATGAGAATTCAGCTTAAGCAGCTTATGAAGAACTGCGATGGCATTCAGCTGAACTAAGGAGGCCGTAATGGATAAGAATTCTATAAAGAAATTTGCTGTATGGGCAAGAACTGAATTGATTACTCAACGAGCAATTAAATATAAGATTGATAAAAATGGCTATGGAGAATATGATGCAGATGCCGTTAATGGAAGAGTTATGTCTGCTGAGGAAAAAACACAGAGAAAGGCATTGATAGACAGAATCAGAAAAAAGGGTTACCACCAGGTTATGGAGGAAGTTGCCTATACTTGGTTCAACCGTTTCTCTGCCCTTCGATTCATGGAAGTGAATGGTTATCTGCCAAGCCGTACTCGTGTATTTACTGACGAAAATAACAATTTCAAACCACAGATTATAACAGATGCCATCGATCTTACCATTGATGGACTGGATATGGAGAAAGTCTATGAATTAAAGGACGATGCGAAGAAAGAGGAAGAACTGTATAAGTATCTTCTTATAACACAGTGTAATGCATTGAATCCTATATTACCAGGAATGTTCCAGAAGATCTCAGATTATACAGAATTGCTTTTCCCAGACAATTTGCTCCGAGAGAATAGTGTCATTCAAAAAATGATAGAACTTATTCCACAGCAGGATTGGGAAGAACAAGTTGAAATTTTGGGTTGGCTATACCAGTATTATATTAATGAACCAAAAGATAAACTTATTAATGCAAAAAAACAGTATAAACTCGATGATGTTCCATTTGTAACACAGATATTTACATCAGACTGGATTGTTCAGTACATGGTGCAGAACAGCTTAGGTCGAATGTGGATAAATGCAGGTGATAAAGATTTAAAAGATTATGATTGGGATTACTACCTTCAGGAAAGAGATGGTGCAAAAAAAGATGCATCGATAGATCCAAGTACAATAAAAGTCATTGATCCTTGTATGGGTAGCGGTCATATTATTGCATATATTTTTGATGCACTTATTCAAATGTATGATAATTACGGCTACACAAGAAGTGATGCTGTTGAGTCTATTCTTCAGAACAATATCTATGGAATGGATATTTCTGAAAGAGCATATCAGCTTGCTTACTTTTCTTTGATGATGAAGGCACGTAAATATAGTAGAACTATTTTGAATAAAGGAATTAAGCCACATCTATATTGCTTAGATAATATACCAAAGTTTAGAGAGGAACTCGTTGACTTTGTTGCTGATGGTGATTCTCAAATAAAGAAGGATATTTTGCTTTTACAGCAAGAATTAGAATTTTTAGGTGAATATGGTAGTCTGGTAGAACCCCCCTCTGTCGGTTACTTAAAGTTAGAGCAGAGAATTAATGAAATCGAACATACAGAATACGACAATCTGATTGATCAAGGATATCGTTTCGAGGGCATTACTGAAGTTAGATCAATGATTGAAACAGCAAAAGCATTAAATATGAAATATGATTCTGTTATTACCAATCCTCCATACATTGGGAATAGATATTTGCCTATAAAAATTAAAAAATTCATAGAAAATAAATATTCAGAATATAAAAGTGATATTTTCTCTTCGTTTGTAGCTAGAGTTATTAATATGTGCAAAACGGAAGGTCATATTGGAATGCTAACACCGTATGTCTGGATGTATATCAGTTCATATGAGGCATTAAGAAATAAAATATTAAGTGAGACAAGAATCACTACTTTAACTCAATTAGAATATAATGCATTCGAGGCAGCTTGCGTACCCGTATGTACATTTACATTAGCAAAGTCTCATAAAAATTCTAACGGTGAATTCATAAGATTATCAGATTTTAAGGGGGCAGATATTCAGGGAATAAAAGTATTAGAAGCAAATGCTGATAGAGAATGTGGTTATCGATTTACAGCAAATCAAGATGAATTTAAAACTATTCCTGGATCTCCTATAGCATTTTGGCTCAGCAATAATGTGAAAAAAGCATATGCAAACTATCCAGCACTTGGTAGTATTGCTGCTCCAAGAAAAGGTAATTCAACATCTGATAATAATAGATTCCTCCGTATATGGCACGAGGTAAAAGTTGAAAAAATAAACTTTGGATGTAAGAAAATTGATATTGAAGATACTAAAATTAAAAGGTGGTTTCCGTATAATAAGGGTGGTGGGTACAGAAAATGGTATGGCTATAATGATTATGTAATTGATTGGTATGATGATGCAAAGGCAATTAGGGAAATAAAAACGGCAGTAATTGCCAATTATCAGTATTTCATGAAACCAGGACTAACATGGTCAACATTGTCGAGTATGAATTTTAGTATTAGATGGTTCGATGAAGGATTTATTTTCGATAATGGAGGATGCTGTATTTTTGAACTGCAAGACATGAGAAAATACTTATGTGCATTGCTAAATTCAACAGTTTTTAAGTATATATTTGGGCAACTCAATCCAACGCTAAATTTTCAATCAGGCGAAGTGGCAAAATTTCCAGTTATTCGAAGCGAAGGTGACAAAGAAAGAATTGATGATTTGTCGTATCAAAATGTAAAACTTTCTAAATGTGAATATGATTCTTTTGAAACGTCATGGAATTTTGAACGCAATCCAATGTTACCGGTTTATAATGATGGACCAGGATTTGCGTATAAAATGGAAAACTTCTATCAATTGTGGAAAGAACAGTGCGAGAACAGATTCAATCAGCTGAAAGCAAACGAGGAAGAACTGAATCGCATCTTCATTGACATTTATGGTTTGCAGGATGAACTTACGCCAGAAGTCGAGGATAAGGATGTAACTGTTCGTAAGGCAGACCTAGAAAGAGATGTGAAGTTATTTATTTCCTATGCAGTAGGATGTATGTTTGGTCGTTATTCGCTTGATGAACTAGGTCTTGCTTATGCGGGAGGAGAATGGGATAACTCTAAATATACTTTATTTGCAGCAGATAGTGACAATATTATCCCTATTTGTGATGACTAGTATTTTGAGGATGATATTGTTGGAAGATTTGTGAAGTTCGTGGAAGTTGTCTACGGAGAAGATACACTGCAGGAGAACTTGAAGTTCGTCGCAGATGCACTTGGCGGCAAAGGACAGCCAAAAGATGTTATTAGAAATTACTTTTTGAACGGTTTTTATGGCGACCACTGCAAGTTGTATCAGAAACGTCCGATTTACTGGTTGTTTGATTCTGGCAAGAAGAATGGTTTCAAGTGTTTAATCTATATGCATCGTTATCAGCCAGATACCATTGCTCGTATTCGTACAGATTATGTTCATGAGCAGCAGTCACGTTATCGTACAGCAGTTGCTGATATTGAGCAGAGACTTATGGGTGCAAGCGGCAGTGAGAAAGTAAAACTTGATAAGCAGAAAGCAACCCTGCAAGCACAGATCACAGAAATTGGTGAGTACGAAGAGAAAATTCATCACTTGGCGGATCAGATGATTCGTATTGATTTGGATGATGGTGTAAAGAATAACTATGAAATCTTCAAAGATGTACTTGCGAAGATAAAGTAGGAGGTGTCTATGAGTAATGTATTTGCAGAGTTTCTTGTTAATCAAGGATTATATGACAAGATTGAAATCACAGAAGGTAATATTAATGCCTTATGTGACTTGATTGATGGAAAAGAAAAAATCAGTGTTTATTGTAAAGAGTGTGGTCAAGTGCGAGTGTTTGGAATGGATTCCATGCTATGTTTTTTGAAGGATGAAAAAAATTACATATCTCCAGTTGCGGCACCGTTGGCGGATAATCTGAGGATTTTACAGAATTTACAGAACAAGACGCCAAAGTCCGAGCAGATTCCTGAAAGTAGAGAACGAACTTGGTATTGGACAGGTTGGCAAACGGAAGATGCAACACGAGTGATGATATTTCCATTTGTTTGTGCAATGGATAAATCACATCATGTAGACTATATAGTACGAACCGATGGAAACACAATGATAAAAATCGGGCAGTATCCGTCTGTAGCAGATATGGAATTCCCTAAGCTGAAGGAATACGATAAGGTGCTGACAGAGGAAGATAGACGTGAAATGGGAACTGCAATCGGATTGTATGCCAGTGGAGTAGGTGTTGGTTCGTATGTTTATTTAAGACGTATTTTAGAAAGGATTCTTAGCCAAGCAAGAGAAAAAGCTGGTGATAGTATAGATGTAGAAATCTTTAATAGATCAAAGGTTAAAGAAAAAATTGAGATGCTTAAAGACTACCTGCCTCCTTTTCTTACTTCCAACAAGACTCTATACGGAGTTGTGAGTAAAGGGATTCATGAACTAAGTGAGAAAGACTGCATTTTATATTTCCCGGTTGTGAGAGATTGTATTTTTATGATTTTGGATCAGTGGGAAGAAATGAGAAAAAAGGAAGCAAAAGAGAAGGAAATTAGTGCTGGGTTAGCCAAGATTGCTTCTAAAATAAAGTAGGAGGTAAACCAAAATGGCGAATGTTGATATAGAAACAGTGGTTCAGGATTTGAATCGCCGTTTTGCTGAGCCTTTGCCTGAATTCTATAACAGGCGTATTATCTTCTGGTATGACGAAGATAAAGAATTTGAGGACAAGGTTGACGATGTGGTGTTATCCAATGCCACACTCGTCAAACTGACTGGGACAAACAATTTTGCAGTAAAAAAGTTGCTTTGCCACGATGATAGGTCGGGCAATTATGTGGTGTACAGTCCGATTTCCTATGCAGAGCCGGATGATAACTGGCTCATTGGAATGGAGCAGTATAGCGAAGAGTATCGTTCCGACCTCAATTCCATCTGGATGAGTGAGATGGGACTTCCTGCATCGGCTGCAATTCGTAAGCTGATAAAGGAGCACAGAAAGTTTTTCAATAGTAAAGAGCGTAGAGGCAAGGTGGCACAGCTGAACAATGGCATGACCAGTGCAAAGGAAGTTGTGCTTGTTTCTATGGCAGTTATTTGTGGAATCAAGGATATACAGCCTAACAGCATTATGAAGGCAGTCATCGGAGCGGGACTTGATAACGATACGAACGAAAAATATCAGAGCCTTGTAAATTACAACATGGATTCCCTTTTCTGGGATATGGTTGCACAGGGCACAGGATATCGTGACGGAGAGGAAGCTACGCTTGGAAAACTTATTGCACATATTTTTATGACGGCTGCTACACGTACCATGGGTATGGAGCATTTTGTGGGATTGGACAGTTTTATTTCCATTCCACATCAGTCATATTGTTATGACTTTTTATCTGACTGGCTTCATAGTGATGACCAGGGAAAGATTTATAATATTGCACGATATGTGGAAGAAGAACTGAATCTTTATAAGAGATTCAAGAAAATCGACATCAGCTACCTTGCTGAAACAGAATGTTTCCCATGTATTAATGAGTGCATTTTAACAGAAATTATGACGGAGATTGGTGACCATATCTTCCGTGTGGAAGTTATCGAGGCTATGGTTGAAAAAAGACGTACCATGGTTTGGTATGACAGAGTGGCCAATCATTATGATGGTATCTTGCAGGTTGCCAATATGCAGGTATTCTTCCAAGAGCATTCTAATGGATTCCACACAGTTGAGGCAAAGCAGGTCTGGAAGGAATACACGGAAGAATATTATAAGATGGACACCTACTACAGAATGTATCATGGTGCCTTCGCAAAGAGTCTAACTATATCATACCCATTGCTTGATGATTTGTATAAGCACGTTACAGAAGTGGTAGAGGGACTATATAAGAACTGGTTCTTAGGTCAGCTTGGCAACAACTGGTCAGATGCTTGTGCAGATAACTTGGAAAAGTACGGATACATCATGGATATTCCAAAACAGCGTGATTTTTATAGAACCAAAATTGCAAGTGCGAATAATAAGGTGGTTGTTATCATCTCGGATGCATTCCGTTATGAAGTGGCAGCATCTTTGGCAGAACAACTTCGCAGAGAGAATAGAGCCAATGTGGAACTCGGCAACTGTCAAGCAATTTTCCCGACAGTAACCAAGTATGGAATGGCTGCACTCTTGCCAAATAGTGAATTAACCACAGAAAATAAGAACGGAATCATCAGTGTGTATGCAGATGGTAAGCCGACTGATGCCAATTACCGTGATGGTATTTTAAAGAAGGCAGATCCAGACAGTTTGGCTGTTCAGTATAAAGCATTGCTGATGAAGAAGACAACAGAAATCTCCGAGATGGGAAAGAACAAGAACGTCATTTATATCTACCACAACCGAGTGGATGATATGGGGCACACTGATGAAACGCAAATATTTCCAGCTTGTGATGATGCGATTGCAGAACTGAAAAATGCTGTTAATATGTCCGTGAATTATTTTAATGCGACAAAAATTTATATTACTGCAGACCACGGATTCTTATATACATACAGTCCGTTATCTGAAGATGATAAGGTGGACAAGACCACTGTATCAAGTGAAGATGTTGAAGTTGACAGAAGATATCTTATTACAACGAAAGGTGCAAAACCAGACTATCTGCTTCCAGTGAAGTTCTTTGATGAGAATGCAGGATATGATGCATTTGCACCAAGAGAGAGTATTCGTATTAAGAAGAGTGGCAACGGTCTTAACTTTGTTCATGGTGGTATCAGTCTGCAGGAGATGGTTGTTCCTGTTGTGGATTACACACCTGTCAGCACAAAGTCTAAGGCTTATAAGAGAAATGCTGGAAAGTATGATACAAAGCCTGTTGAATTAAACCTTCTTTCTGCTAACAGAAAGATTGTAAATATGTCATTCATTCTGAATTTCTATCAGAAGGATGCGGTAAGTGATAACAGAAGTCAGGCAAATTATCTGCTGTATTTTACAGATTCAAATGGTGTGCAGATTAGTGACACACAAAAGATTATTGCGGATAAGGTAAGCACGGATGGACAGGACAGAACTTTTCGTTGTAGCTTTAATTTGAAGTCACAAGCATACAGTAAGACAGAAAGCTATTATTTGAATATTGTGGAAGAAAGTAATGAGGTTCCACCACAGAAGGAAGAATTCCATATCGATATTGCATTTGCTGTAGATAGTTTCGACTTCTTCAGTTAATGCAAGATTGGAGGTGTTACAGATGGAGCAGATTGAAAGCTCTAGTGAAATTATAAAAGAAAAGTTACGAACCAATTTCGATGGCAAGATTGTGCGTAAAGATCTGACCAAGAAAATCAAGGAAGGTACAAATGTGCCAGTGTATGTCCTTGAGTTCTTGTTGGGTCAATACTGCAGTTCTGATGATCCTGAAATTGTGGAGAATGGAGTGCAGACAGTGAAGCGTATTCTTGCAGATAATTTTGTACGTCCGGACGAGGCACAGAAGGTATTATCTATGCTTCGTAAGAAAGGCAGTCATACAGTTAGTATTTTATTAGGAAGGTGGAATATATATGAAACAAGATACTTTAGAGGGCAAAGCAAAAACAAAAAATGGGGTAAAACGGCTGTGTTTTTCCATAATCTGCATTCTTCTGGAAGTGATTTTTATTATTACTATCGTAACACGCTTGAATGAATATGCAGAAATCATAAATTTATTTACAAGGATTTTGAGTGGGATCTTGGTTTTGGGATTGTACGCATCAAATAAGACATCCTCTATGAAAATGCCTTGGGTCATCTTAATTCTAATTTTCCCAATTATGGGTGTAGGCCTGTATTTGTTGATTGGTTTGAATGGTGGCACACATAAAATGCGTGAGCGATATGCAGAAATTGATAGCAAATTGTTACCAA
>OLQG01001079.1_pt1 | contig 18790 bp, 15 predicted proteins | sample 1672221 | NCBI WGS metagenome assembly OLQG01 (sample SAMEA3136660, study PRJEB25190) | human gut metagenome | biome: human gut; feature: human-associated habitat; material: faeces | place: Austria | collected 2013
GAGAAGTGAATGTATATATACATTTCTTGTATTTTCATAAGTGAAAGCTAGTTTGAAAAAACATTGATTTTTGAAATCGTTATTTACTGAGAGTTATAAAATGGAGAATTTTTGATGTTCTGAGATTTAAGATGTTGAAATTTCAGATTTGCATATTATTAGCTGGTTTATAAAGTTATTTTCGGGAATTTTGGTTTACATAAAACAGATAAAAAATTAATAACAAAATCATGTACCCCAAAATTTAAGATATATTGAATTTTTGGGGTACGCAAAATGGATTGAAAGCAGTTTAAGTGATATATTGGTTGACATAACTATAAAAATGTAAAACAATATGCAACAAATATATGATTAAAACAAGAATATGTGACATGATTAGTTTACATAACTTAAAAACGTACCACAAAAAATTAAAAACCTCGATTTTTGGGGTACATTCCATCAAATCATAAAACAGGCCACACAGCATACTGTATATAGACGAACAAAATGCCACAATGAAATGAAAAATAGCCAAATCCCTTGTACATTTGACAGTCTTATACATATTGAGTAGAATGTAAAAGTCAGATAGATGACGGAATGTACAGCAAATAGTAAAAGTTAGATAGATGGCGGAATGTACAGCAAATAGTAAAAGTCAGATAGATGACGGAATATATAGTAAATAGTTTTAAGAAATGAGAGGGATTTATAATGAAGATTGGATTTGGATGCGACCATGCAGCAATTGACTTAAAGAATGAACTTATTGAATATATGACAGAAAAGGGCTACGAATGTGTTGATTATGGCACAGGCTATGATGAAAACGGAGAAATTATTAAGTGCGATTATCCAAATAAGGGTCGTGAAGTTGGTGAAGCAGTTGTAAGAAAAGATGTAGATTACGGTGTACTTATGTGTGGAACCGGAATCGGTATTTCTGTTGCAGCAAACAAGGTTCCAGGTGTAATTGCAGCAGTTTGCAGCGAACCTTATTCGGCAAAACTTACAAAGCAGCATAACAATGCTAATGTTATTGCTTTTGGCGCAAGAGTTGTTGGAGTAGAACTTGCAAAAATGATTCTTGATGAATTTTTTGGAGCAGAGTTTGAAGGTGGAAGACATCAGGCAAGAGTTGACATGATTCATGGAATTGAAGCAGATTATAGCAAATAAGATTCACAGAATTGAAGCAGATTATAGCAAATAAGATTCACAGAATTAGAATAAACTATAGTAAATAAAGTTTGTAAAAATGGAAAAGAGTTATTGACAGACTCTTTTTTATTTTATATAATTGCTTTAATACTTTAAAGCGTAACGGTTTAAAGCGACGAATAATAAAAATTAATTTTGCATTAAGTCTTAAAGAAGAGATAAGGTTGAACAGTGGAGATAAAATACACAGATGCAAGGTTAATAAGGAGGAGATTATGACAGAAATACTTTGCGGAATTATGTTGGTTGCCTTTTTTGTGGTAATGATTGGAGTAGGTTTTTATTCAAGAAAGCACGCAACCAATGTTAGTGGATTTGTTTTGGGTGGACGTTCAGTAGGTCCGTGGCTTACAGCTTTTGCCTTTGGAACATCTTACTTTTCAGCAGTTATCTTTGTAGGATACGCAGGACAGTTTGGATGGAATTTTGGGTTGGCATCAACATGGGCAGGACTTGGTAATGCATTTATTGGTTCATTGCTTGCATGGAACGTTCTTGGAAGAAGAACAAGAATTATGACGCAGTATCTTGATGCTAAGACTATGCCGGATTTTTTTGGAAAAAGATTTAATTCAGTACCATTAAAGGTTGCTGCATCAGTTATTGTATTTATATTTTTGATACCATACACAGCATCATTATATAACGGACTTTCAAGTTTATTTGGACTTGTTTTTGATATCCCATATTGGGTTGTTATTTTAGTAATGGCAATTTTGACAGGATTTTACGTAATTTTCGGTGGTTATATGGCTACTGCAATAAACGACTTTATTCAGGGAATTATAATGCTTTTCGGAATTTGCGCAGTTATTGGTGCAGTTTTAGTGGATAATGGTGGTTTGCTTAAAGCCACTCAGAAATTGTCAGCAGTACCAAGTGAAGGCTGGACCGGTGGAGCGTTTACTTCATTTCTTGGTCCCGATCCATTGGCATTATTATTTGTAGTAATTTTAACATCTCTTGGAACATGGGGACTTCCACAGATGGTTGGAAAATTTTACGCAATTAAGAGTGAAAAAGACATTCATAAAGGAACTGTTATTTCAACAGTTTTTGCAATAATCGTAGCCGGTGGATGCTACTTCCTTGGTGGATTTGGCAGATTATACAGTGATAAAATTGCCATTAATGAAGCAACAGGCAAGCCATTGTTTGACACAATTATTCCAACAATGTTGTCTACTTTACCGGCAATAATTGTTGCAATTGTTATTGTTTTGGTTTTGTCAGCATCAATGTCAACACTTTCATCATTGGTACTTACATCAAGCTCAACTTTTACATTAGACGTAATTGTGCCGGCCTCAAAAAAGAAAATGAATGAAATGAAACAGGTTGTTATTATGAGAATTTTTATAGTATTCTTTATAGTTGTTTCAGCAGTTATTGCAATATTTAAGGATTCTCATCCTGAAGTTACATTTATAGCTCAGATGATGGGTGTTTCATGGGGAGCTTTGGCAGGGGCATTCCTTGCACCATTCTTGTATGGATTATACTGGAAAGGCGTAACAAAGGTGGCTACGGTTGTCTGCTTTGTCTGGGGATGTGCAGTTGCCGTGTTGCAGCTTATTGTTTCACTTTGCGGAATAGATGTTACAGGCTGGGGAACAGTTCTTGGTTACATATTCAAATCATCAATTAATTCAGGTGTAGTTGCAATGGTAGGCGGACTTATTATAGTTCCTGTAATAAGTTTGATTACAAAGAAACAAAGTAAAGAAGAAATTGACAATATGTTCCAGTGCTACGAGACAATGGTAGAAGTGCCGGTGAAAGAATCGTTGGAAGATTAGGCATAAAAATGTCAGTAACAGAATAGTATGAAAAAATATTATTAGTATGAGTTTTTTGATTTTAAAAAGCTGTTGGAGTAATCCAACAGCTTTTTTGCAAAAACTAATAAATACGTTTTTGTGACAAAAATGTCAGTGACACCAATGACATAACTTGTCAGAGTGCCGTTTTTAAAGGAAAAAATGGAATAAAAAGACGAACAAAAGGGGTTATAAGATTGACAGTTATCCTTTTTTTTTATATCATAGATAAATGTATGGTCAGTACTTTGGGTATTGATTTTACGAAAGTGTATGGATTACTTGGTTTTTGATATAAAAGGAGGCAGAATGATTGATTTTCATTCACATGTATTGCCCGGAATAGATGATGGAAGCGATTGCGTAGAGGAATCTTTAGAGATGCTTCATACAGCAAAAAATCAAGGAGTTAGTACGATGTTGGCTACGCCACATTTTTATGCTCAAGATGTTTCAGTGGATCATTTTCTCGAAAAGAGGAAGAAAGCCTATGACACATTGAAACGGTGTATGGATGATTCTGACTGCCCTGACATAAGATTGGGAGCTGAAGTATGCTATTTCAGAGGAATCGGGAGGGCTAGAGAGATTGAAAAATTATGTATAGAGGGAACCAGGGTTATTATGGTGGAATTACCCTTTAGACAGTGGGATGAAGAGGTTTTACGGGATGTTGAAGAGCTAATGGAGAAACAGAATGTTTCAGTTATGCTCGCACATATAGAAAGATTTTATGCTTGCCAGAAAAGAAAGAAGATTTGGAAAGAAGTTCTTGATTTGCCGGTTATATTTCAGGTTAATGCAGAATTTTTTGATGGTAGGAAGAAAAGAAAACTTATAAAGAAGCTGGTTGAAGAAAACAGACCGATTGTACTTGGAAGTGACTGTCATAATACTGACAGAAGAAAGCCTAACCTTGATATGGGTTATTCCTTTATCAGAGAGAAAATCGGACAGAATGCTGTAGATGAAATAGAGAAAGTGTCCGTGGAGATACTTGAAAAATAATGATTAGGGGATAAGTAAAGTGAAGAAGAAAAGAAAAAAATACATAAAAATTGCCGTGGAAGTAGTAGCTTTTATACTGTTTATAGCAGTTTTAGGCTATGGATTACAGTATGTTGATAATAAGACAGAGAAGGCTAATGTATCTGATGAAAGTTCAATAAATGATTGGAAGATTCAGGTTCCAAGAGGAAAGATTAAACTTAATGGAAATAAATACGAATATTACCATGATTTTGAAAATTATCTGTTAATAGGAACAGATGCTACGGGAAATAACAATAACGGAGCAGATTACCAGGGAAGTATGGCTGATTTCCTTATGCTTGTAATTGTAGACAAGACAGAGAATACATATAGTTTTCTTCAGTTTAACAGAGACACCATGACAGAAGTTGCATTGATTGATCATAATGGCGAGGGTGAGGCAACAGCTAATATTCAGTTGTGTACAGCTCATTGGTATGGAGGCAACAGAGAGCAAAGCTGCGAAAATACAGTTAAATCCGTAAAGAAATTGTTAGGAGGTATTCAGATTGATGGTTATTATGAACTTAACATGAGTGAAATACCTAAACTTAACAACATGGTAGATGGAGTTACCGTAACATTGGAGGATGATTTCTCAAAGAAATATCCAAAAATGAAGAAGGGAGCTACAATAAACCTTGATGATGAGCAGGCTTATGCATACGTTCATGACCGTTATGGAGTTGGGGATGAAGAGAATACATCACGAATGAAAAGACAACAACAGTACATGACAGGGTTTTTTAAAAAACTTCAGGAGAAGGTTAAGGCTAATCCAAACTATGCCAATGAAGTTTTTGAAAGTTTGCAGGATGTTTCCACAACAGATATTACTATAGGAAAGATTTCTAATATTAGTAATATTTTTGCTAGTGGAACAGACAAGGGGATTTTTGAATTGGCAGGAAAGTCTAAGATTGGTCAGGCTCTTGGAGATGAAATTGATCATATGGAATTTTATGTTAACAAGAAAGCAATGGTTAGCACAATGTCAGAACTGTTTGGCATAGTGGAACAGAAGAACAAAGAGTAAAGGAATTGAAAGATGAAACAACAGGTAGAAAAGATAAAAATTAACGAAAAAGAAGATGAAGTAGAAATCAACCTTTTGGATTTGTTTAACTATTATCGTAAGAAGATTTTATTTATTATTGCAGGTTTTTTGATTGGAGCAATAATTGCAGGTGTATGGACTAAAGTTGGCATTACACCTAAATATACTGCAACAGCAAAAGTTTATATGGTTTCAGCATCAAAAAACTCAGTGGTCGATCTTGCTGATTTAAGTATAGGTACATCATTATCAGAAGATTACGCAGAGTTGTTGCATGTTAGACCTATCATTGAGGCCATAAATGAGGAAAACGATTTAGGATATACATATGAGCAACTTAACGGAATGATTGACATTTCAACAGTTGAAGATACACGTATCCTAAAAATTTCAGCAACAAGCATAAAGCCGGAGGAAGCAAAAACAATAGCAAATGCTTTAGCTGAAAAGGCAGTTACTGAAATTCCTAAATTAATGGGAACATCGTCACCTAATATTGCTGAAAGAGCTATAACTCCTAAAGGTAAAAGTTCACCTAGTCTGAAGAAAAATGTAATGATGGGTGCATTTGGAGGAATGGTTGTGGTATTAGCTATCTTCACATTCTTATTTATCACTGATGATACAATTAAGACAGAAGAAGATGTTGAAAAGTATTTAGGCATTATTCCTTTAACAGTTATTCCTGATGGAAACGTTAAATACGGAGCATATTCTAAATACAATTATTATAAGGGAAAGAAATATTACACACCAAAATAATAAGCTTGAGGAGAAATAGAAATGAATAAAATTAAAATGGATTTAACCAAAGAACTTCCTTATGCTGTTGAGGAATCTATAAACCGACTTCGTATAAATGTTAGTTTCCTTGGAAATGAAATTAAAAAAATCATGGTTGTAAGTACAATGCCTAATGAAGGAAAGAGTTTTGTTACTTTACAGATGTGGAAACAGATGGCAAGTGCCGGAATCAAATCAGTATTTGTAGATGGGGATATGAGAAACTCTGTCATAGTAAACAAATATGGCATAGAAAAAGAAGATGGCTCAGAAATGGAAGGGCTTACACATTATTTGGCAGAAGAATTTCCACTTGAAAATGTTGTATATAATACACCACTTGAAAATGGAGATATTATACCAAACGTGGAAAATATAATTAATCCATCAATGTTGCTTGAAAGTGACAAGTTTGGCAATATGCTCAATCAACTTGTGGAAGATTACCGATATGTATTTGTTGATGCACCACCTCTTGGTCTTGTATCAGATGCTGAAAAGATTGGTAGTATGTGTGATGGAGCAATTCTTGTAATTAGAAGTGGAGAAACATCAAAATCTGAAGTGAAAAGTTCAATTAAGCAGCTTGAAAGATCAGGATGTAAGATATTAGGTGTGGTTCTAAACCGTGCAACAGACGCAAAAGGCAAGAAAAATGAGAAGAAATACTACAATGGCAAGTAATAGTATATAATTATCAGTGACATATTTTGTCAAATATAGTCAAAAAAGCAAAATATAACAAAAAAAGTATTTAAATTTATTCCGTAAAGTAGTAAAATAAACAACATAGCGAGTTTTATAAATTATAAGTTTGCTATGAGGACATTTTTATTTTCAATACTTGTGGGGATAAGCAGAAATAATTAAAACTCAAAAACATAATAATAGGAGGAACTTATAATGAAAAAATTAATGAAGAACGTTGCTGTTTTAGCATTAGCAGCAGCAGTAGCAGTAGGATCTGTAACAGGTGTAAGCGCAGCAGTTAAGAGTCCAACATCATCATTAGTACCAGTTAATGCTAAGAATGTTGCTGTATCAAACGGAAATACAGTTGATACAAAGGCTAACGGAACAGCTGAAGTTGGAGTAGTATCAGCTAAGAAGAGTACAGCTACAGTACCTAGCAAGGTAACAGCTAAGGGTGTAACATACACAGTAACAGTTATCAAGGCTAAAGCATTTGCTAAGAAGGCTAAAAAGGCTAAAAAGATTGTAATTCCAGCAACAATTAAGAGAGTAAACAAAAAAGGTTTTACAGGTACTAAGAAATTAAAGACAATTATTGTTAAAGGAACAAAGAGCTTTACAGTAAAGAAGGGTGCATTCAAGAAGGTTAACTCAAAGAAGATTACAGTTAAGGTTAACAAGAAGATGAAAGCTAAAGAATTTAAGAAATTAAAGAAGAACTTAAAGAAGGCAGGATTCAAGGGTAAAATTAAGAAATAATTTTTACTAGCACTTTTTTATATGTATTTTTAGAAAAAACGTTGAGAGTCATCGTACAATTAATATTGTATGGTGGCTCTCTTTTGTTGACTAAAAAGCTTCAATAAACTATAATTAATTTTAGGACTTTAATTCAGTAAATTAAACATTGCCCGTATCACAAAAAGTTAAATATAATGGTGATACTACTGTTTTTTACTGTGAAATATATAAGAGAGGCAGGAAGAAGTTTTGAGTAATAAGAAGATTATGCTTGGTAATGAAGCCATTGCAAGGGGAGCTTATGAAGCGGGAGTTAAGGTTACATCAGCATACCCTGGTACTCCAAGTACTGAAGTAAGTGAAAACGTAGTAAAATATAAAGAAATTTATGCTGAATGGGCACCTAATGAAAAGGTTGCCACAGAAGTTGCCATTGGTGCATCCATGGCAGGTGTTCGTTCTATGACAATGATGAAAATGGTAGGTCTTAACGTAGCATCTGATCCACTTTTTACAGCAGGATACATTGGTGTAAACGGTGGTATGGTTTTGGTTGTTGCAGATGACCCTGGAATTTACAGTTCACAGAATGAACAGGATACTAGAATGATTGCAAGAGCTGCAATGGTTCCGGTAGTTGAACCTTCTGATAGTGAAGAAGCAAGATATTTTACAAAGAGGGCTTATGAATTATCTGAAAAATATGATACACCGGTTATTCTTAGAACAACTACACGTCTTGCACATTCACAGGGGATTGTTAATCTTGAAGATAGAGTTGAGGTAGATGACAAGCCATATGAAAGAAATATTGCAAAAAACGTTATGATGCCGGGAAATGCAATTAAACGTCATGTTATTGTTGAACAGCGTCTTAAAAAGATGGCAGAAGATGCATGTGACCTTGATATTAATAAAGTTGAATATAATGATACAAAGATTGGTGTTATTACAAGTGGTATACCTTATCAGTATGTTAAGGAAGCACTTCCTAATGCATCAGTTTTAAAACTTGGTTTGGTTCATCCTTTGGCAAAGGGACTTATAAAGGAATTTGCTTCAAAGGTAGACAGACTTATTATAGTTGAAGAGCTTGAACCTGTAATTGAAGAACAGGTTAGAGCTATGGGAATTGAATGCGATGGAAAGAACATCTTTACTGTGCAGGGCGAATATAGTGCTAATATGCTTAAACAGGTAGTTTTAGGTGAAAAGGTTGAAATTGAACAGCCTTTACAGGCTCCTGCAAGACCACCTATTCTTTGTCCGGGATGTCCTCACAGAGCTACATATTCAGTACTTAAGAAGTTAAAAATTCATGCAGCAGGTGATATTGGATGTTATACACTTGGTGCAGTTAATCCACTAGGTGTTGTAGATACGACAGTTTGTATGGGTTCAAGTATTTCTACACTTCACGGTATGGAAAAGGCTAAGGGAAAAGATTACATTAAGAATTGGGTAGCTGTTATAGGTGATTCAACATTCCTTCACACAGGTGTTAATTCACTTATGAACATGGTTTATAACAAGGCTACAGGAACAGTTATTATTCTTGATAATTCAACAACAGGTATGACAGGACATCAGGATCATCCTGCAACAGGAAAAACATTGTCAGGTGAAAAAGCCAATATAGTTCTTCTTGATGATTTATGTAGAGCTTTAGGTGTTAAGAATGTACAGATTGTTGATGCTTTTGATACAAAGAAGTTAGAAAATGTTATTAAAGAAGAAGTAGCAAGAGATGAAGTATCAGTTATTATAGCTCAGTCTCCTTGTGCATTGCTTAAGTCATATGTTCCAAAGGGTAAATGCGTTGCAATTCCTGAAAAATGTAAAAAATGCGGACTTTGTCTTGCTTCAGGATGTCCTGCAATTACAAAGAATGAAGATGGAACTATTTCAATTGACCAGACATTATGTAATGGTTGTGGACTTTGTATGCAGAATTGTCATTTCGATGCAATTGAATTAAAGAAGAAGGGAGAATAGTCATGGCAGAAACAAAGAATATTATGATAGTAGGTGTCGGTGGACAGGGAACACTTCTTACAAGCCGTATTTTAGGTGGAATTACAGTTGAAGCCGGATATGATGTTAAGCTCTCAGAAGTTCATGGAATGGCACAGCGTGGCGGTAGCGTTGTTACTTATGTACGTTATGGCGAAAAAGTAGCAGAACCTATAGTAGAAGAAGGTCAGGCAGATGTACTTATCGCTTTTGAAAGATTAGAAGCGTTAAGATATGCTCATTTTCTTAAGAAAGATGGAGTAATTATTGTAAATGACCAGAGAATCGACCCAATGCCTGTAGTTACAGGTGTGGCAAAATATCCTGACGGAATTATTGAAAAACTTTCAAAGAAATACCGTGTTGTATCAGTTGATGCAATGGATGAAGCCATAAAGATGGGCAATTCAAGAGTATTTAACGTTATTATTCTTGGAATTGCTGCAAAGAATATGGATTTTCCAAAGGAACAGTGGATTGAAGTAATCAAGAAAACAGTTCCACCAAAGACTATTGATATTAACGTGGCAGCCTTTGAAAAGGGTTATGAATTAGCATAAGATAATAAAATTAAAATATAGGATAATAAAAATCCCGGAAAGTGGAAAGAATGTTAATAGTTCTGAAGCTTTTCGGGATTTTTTACGGCTCTTTGTCAAGCATGTGGGTAACCCAAGTTTATAATGTTCTTTGTCAGGTATAGGGATATTTTTTATTTATACATTTTTTAGAAAATGTATAAACAACATACCATTATCATAAAAATCGTTTTATTTTTTTTTAGAAAAAAATAAAACGATTTTTCTAAAATTTGGAGAATTGATACCGTTAACATTATGTGGTATTATATTGATAATATAATAGACGAAAATTTTTTTTATAGTATTAATAAGGAGGCATTTATGAAAAAAATTAAAAAACTGGTCAGTATGTTATTGGTATTTGCAATGACATTTAGTGTGGCTATTTCAGGAAAAATTACAGGCATTACCCAGGTTAGTGCCAGAGAGGCTCTTGGAAGCAATGATTTTTTGAAGGTTAACGGAACACAGATAAGAAAACAAAAAGGAACAGGAGATATTGTATATCTAAGAGGTACAAATGCAGGTGGATGGCTTGTTCAGGAAGACTGGATGAATCCAACCAATGCATCTGACCAGAAAACAATGATGACCACATTGGCAAATAGATTTGGAGCATCAAAGAGAGATGAGTTGGTTTCAACATATGAAAATAATTATTGGACAACACAGGATTTTGATAATTGTGCAGAAATGGGAATGAGTGTTATAAGATTACCATTTACATATATGAATCTTTGTGATGACAATGGAAATCTTAAATCTAATGCTTTTGACAGATTAGACTGGTTTGTACAAAACTGTAGCCAGAGAGGTATGTATGTAATTTTAGACATGCACGGAGCATTTGGTTCTCAAAATGGTATGGACCATTCAGGAGAGATTAATGATGGAAAACAGCTATATTACAATCAGAGCAATAAAGATAAAACTTTAAATTTATGGAAAAAGATTGCAGAACATTTCAAAGGCAATCCGGCAGTTGCAGCTTACGATATCTTAAATGAACCGGGAATTAAGGCAGCTGCAACATATAGTTTACATTGGGATTTTTATAATGAAATTTACAATACAATCCGTTCAAAGGATAGCAATCATATTATTATAATGGAATCATGTTGGGATGCAGACAATTTGCCAAGACCTTCACAGTATGGCTGGACAAATGTAGCATATGAATACCATTACTATCCATGGAGTGCACAAAATAGCAGTGATGCACAGAAGTCATACTTTTCAAGTAAAGTTTCAGACATTGCAAATCACAATTATGGAGTGCCAACATTTGTAGGCGAGTTTACATGCTTCGAACAGGAAGAAGGTTGGAAGGCAGCAATGTCAACTTTCAACGGTCAGGGATGGCATTGGACAACATGGTCATACAAAGTTACAGGAAACAGCTCATGGGGTATTTATAATCATAACCCTGAAAAAGTTGATATTTATAACGACTCAGCAGACACAATTAAAAATAAATGGTCAGCTGTAGGTACAGCAAACGGATGGAAAAATGACAAGATTTACAATTTGGTAAAGCCATATCTTTCGGGAACAGTAACATCTACAGGTGGAAGCACAACAGATGATAGTGATAACAACAGCACATCAGGTGTGGCAACATTATATGAACATTCAAATTATGGTGGATTGGCAGTTTCATTGGAAGAAGGTTCATATGACTACAAAGATATTTTAGCAAAAGGAATTGTTAATGATCAGATTTCATCACTTAGAGTAAGTGACGGATACAAAGTTACAATATATGATGACGAAGGATTTAAAGGAAAATCAAAAGAATTTACCAGTGATGCGTCATATGTTGGAGATGAAATGAATGACAAAACTTCATCAATCAAAATTGAAAAGATTAACAATCAGACATCAACTACAACATCATATAACACAGTCAAATTGCCAAATGGAAAATACAGCATCAAATCTGTTGCAAATGAAAAATATGTTGCAGCAGAAAATGGTGGAAGTAATCCGATAGTAGCAAACAGAGACAATTATAGCGGTTCATGGGAGACATTCTATATTGTTAATAATGATGATGGAACAGTAAGTATAAAAGCAGATGCAAATAATAAATACATATGTGCAGTATTAGACGAAGAAAATCAGCTGACACCTAGAAGTGACAGCATTAGTACATGGGAAAAATTTAAGATTTACAAAATAAATGACAGTGAATACGGCATTAGAAGTGCAGAAAACGGAAAATATGTAAAAGCTGACTTGGATAACGGAGGCAAATTAATAGTTGGAAGTGATTCAATAGCAGGAGCCTGGGAAGCTTTTAACATTGAAAAAGTCGGTGATACAACAACAAATGATAATGTAGCAATATTCTATGAAAATTCAAACTATAGTGGATGGTCAGTTTCATTACCGGAAGGCACATATGATTATAGTGATATCATTGCAAAAGGTATTAAAAATGATGCAATATCATCACTGAAAGTAAGTTCTGGTTACAAGGTTACATTGTATGATAATGCAGGATTTAAAGGAACATCAAAGGAATTTACAGGTGATGCATCATATGTAGGAAATGAGATAAATGACAAAACATCATCCATTAAAATTGAAAAGTGGGATGGTTCATCAAGTGTTACATATAATACTGTTAAATTATCAAATGGAAAATACAGTATCAAATCTGTTGCAAATGAAAAATATGTTGTAGCAGAAAATGGTGGAAGTGATTCAATAGTAGCAAACAGAGACAGTTACGGCGGTTCATGGGAAACATTTTATCTGATAAATAATGATGACGGAACAGTAAGTTTAAAAGCAGATGCAAATAACAAATATGTATGTGCAGTATTAGATGAAGAAAATCAACTTGTTCCAAGAAGCGAAAGCGTAGGAACATGGGAGAAATTCCAAATCTACAAAATAAGCGATACAGAATACGGTCTTAAGAGTGCAGAAAACGGAAAATATGTAAAGGCCGACTTGGATAATGGAGGCAAATTAATAGCAGGAAGTGATTCCATAGCAGGAGCTTGGGAAGCATTTAATATTGAAAAGTTGGGAGATGAGACATCTTCTGCAAAAGCAACATTTTATGAAAATTCAAATTACAGTGGTTGGTCTGTAGCATTAAGTGAAGGAAGATATGATTATGGCACAATGATTTCTAAGGGAATTAAAAATGATCAGATTTCTTCAGTTAAGGTAGCAGATGGCTACAAGGTTACATTGTATAACGATGAAAGATTTGCAGGAAGTAAAAAAACATTATTCACAGATGCATCAGGCCTTGGAGATTTTAATGATAAAACTTCAGCGATCGTAATTGAAAAAGTAGAAAAGGCAGATTTTAATAATTCAAATGCATATATTACATCCATAGCAAACGGACAGGTAGTTTGTGCAGAAAATGGTGGAAGTGAAACAATAGTGGCAAACCGTTCATCATGTGGAGGTGCATGGGAAACATTCCAGATTGTAAATAACAATGATGGAACAGTTTCATTGAAATCAATTGCAAATGGAAAATATGTATGTGCTGTAATTGATGAAAACAATCAGTTATTGCCAAGAAGTGAAAGTGTAGGTACATGGGAGAAATTCATTATTGAAAAGATTTCAGATGGAGAGTATGCACTTTACTCATTGGCAAATGGAAAATATGTTCAGGCAAACTTAAACGACGGTGGTAAACTTTTTGCTACAAGTGAAACTGTTGCCGGAGCATGGGAAGTATTTGACATTAACAGAAATTAAAGTTAAAATTCATAATAATTAAACAATTCAAAGGCTGTTTGCGTGGACTATATATGCAAACAGCCTGATTTTGGTATATATGTTAGTAAAAAAATAAGGCTCTTTGTCAAGCATGGGGGTAATCCCTTATATATATCGTGTGTGATTTGTAATCACACACGATTTTTAAATAGTATCACAAGATAACATTATTCTGTTTCTAAAATTATCAAAATTCCTATATCCATAAGCATTTCGTGAGACTCCATTTCGTTTAATCACTTTAATCTTATTGTTCATTCCTTCAGTATACCCGTTTGTGTATGGGCAATCAAAACTGTTAAGTATGTATTTTGCAATAATATAATAAAGTTAATTTTCCCATGATTGGAGGATTGTGGGAGTGCGGAACAATCCGTGTAATCAGTATCCAGGCAAAAAGGTTTGGTTGACTTTAAGGTAATAGTTATTTATAATAGTTTATGACTTTAAAGTGAAAAAGTAATAAAGAATAAGATTCATATAGGAGAATGTTATGATTATAGATATTCACACACATACATTTCCTGATGCCATAGCTCACAAGACTATAGTAGGTATGGAAGAAGATATTGTAAGAGGTCAGGGTATTCATGTAAAATGTGCAAGAATACCAACAGTTAAAGGTTTAGAGGACAGTACTAAAAAAGCAGATATAGATTTGTCTGTTGTTTGCCCTGTGGCAACTAATATTAGGCAACCGGAGAAAATTAACAGATTATCTGTGGAACTTAACGAGAAAAGAGAAGAAACAAGATTATTTTATTTTGGGGCTATTCATCCGGATTGTGAGAATTATAAGCAGATTATAGATGAAATAGTTGCAATGGATTTGAAAGCTATAAAGATTCATCCTGACTATCAAAATACATTTTTTGACGATGAAAAATATATCAGGTTAATGGATTATGCAGCGGAGAAGGATTTGGGGATAATTGTTCACGCTGGGGAAGATGTGGGACTTCCGGAAACGGTTCACTGCACACCTGAAAGAATTCTTAATCTTTGGAAACATATTCAGCCGGAAAAGTTGATTCTTGCCCATATGGGTGGCTGGAAAATGTGGGATGAAGTGGAAGAGAAGCTTTTAGGACTGCCATTTTATTTGGACACGGCGATTGTTCTTAATCCTATTTTTCCGGTTAAGCTTGAAAATGAACAGTTTGTGAGAATGGTTAGAAAACATGGAGCGGACAGAATTTTGTTTGGAACTGATTCTCCGTGGTATGACCAGACCAAAGCTGTTAATGATTTTAACAATACAGATTTGACACAGGAAGAAAAAGACAAGATCTTTGGGAAGAATGCCAATGATTTGTTTAATTTCTTTGGATAATAAATTAAAAATAAGATAAAAAAGAAGGAAAGAGAAATGCCAATTACAGAATTATTAGAGAGAAACGCCAGAGAATTTCCAAAGGATATAGCTTTGGTAGAAATAAATCCTGATATTCAGGAAAAAAGAAGGGTAACATGGCGAGATTATGAATTAATCCAGCCTGATGCCCGCCATCATTACAGACGTGACATTACATGGCATGTATTTAATGAGAAGGCTAACAGAGTTGCTAATCTTCTTATTAGCAGAGGTATTAGAAAAGGAGATAAAGTTGCAATTCTTATGATGAACTGCTTAGAATGGCTTCCTATTTATTTTGGAATTCTTAAAACAGGAGCTTTGGCAGTTCCTATGAACTTTAGATTTGATGCTCAGGAAATTAAATATTGTCTTGAACTTTCAGAGACAGATGTGCTTATTTTTGGACCTGAGTTTGTTGGCCGAATCGAAGAAATTGTTGATGAAATTGATGAAAAAAGAATTTTGTTCTACGTAGGTGGTGATTGTCCTACTTTTGCAGAAGATTATGATAAGCTTGCATCTAACTGTTCTTCACTTTCACCTGAAATCGAAATTAAGGATTCAGATGATGCGGCAATTTATTTTTCTTCAGGAACAACAGGTTTCCCAAAGGCTATTTTACATAATCACGAAAGTCTCATGCATGCGGCAAAAGCTGAACAGAATCATCATGGACAGACTAAGGATGATGTATTTTTGTGCATTCCACCGCTTTATCATACAGGTGCCAAGATGCATTGGTTTGGCAGCCTTTTGACTGGTGGAAAAGCGGTATTATTAAAAGGGGTTACACCTAAAACAATTCTTGAAACAGTATCAAATGAAGGCTGTACAATTGTTTGGCTTCTTGTTCCTTGGGCACAGGATATTTTGCTTGCATTAGACAGAGGAGAGATTAAACTTGAAGATTACAAGTTAGATCAGTGGAGACTTATGCACATTGGTGCACAGCCTGTACCACAGAGCCTTATTAAGAGATGGAAGGAATACTTCCCACATCACCAATATGATACTAACTATGGCCTTAGCGAATCTATCGGACCAGGTTGCGTTCACTTAGGTGTCGAAAATATTAACAAAGTAGGAGCAATTGGTATTCCGGGTTACGGCTGGGAAGCAAAGATTGTTGATCCTGAGGGAAATCCTGTAGAGCAGGGTAGTGTTGGGGAACTTATTGTTAAGGGACCAGGCGTTATGACTTGTTACTACAATGATGAAAAGGCTACAGCTGAAACAATCAAGGACGGCTGGCTTTACACAGGGGATATGGCTGAAATGGATGAAGACGGTTTTATTTACCTTGTTGATAGAAAGAAAGATGTAATTATTAGTGGTGGCGAAAATCTTTATCCTGTACAGATTGAAAACTTCTTAAGCAAATTCCCTAAGATTAAGGATGTTGCAGTTATTGGTCTTGCAGATGAAAGATTGGGCGAAATTGCAGCTGCTATTATTGAATTGAATCCTGATACAGAATGTACTGAACAGGAAATCAATGATTTCTGTAAGGAACTTCCAAGATACAAGAGACCTAAAAAGATTATCTTTACTAAAGTTCCAAGAAATGCTACTGGAAAAATCGAAAAACCTAAGCTTAGAGAAATGTATCACAGTTCAAATCTTGTTGATGCACAGAATAAGGCTTAATTAAGACTTTTGGGCTGGGTTTAAATCAAACAAAATAAAGAATAAAAAGTGTTCCTTAACAAGCGTGCAAAAATGCGATGAATTTAGGGGACGCTTTTTTAAATACATTAAAAAAATACAAAATTATTATAGAACAAATTTTCTAAAAAATTGTCGGAGTGGAATTTCGCAATGCAAATATTGCGGTAATATGGTACACTTATATAAGCGAAAGATATCGGAGGAATAGATTAATGAAGATTAAAAATGGTTTTGTTTTAAGAGATGTTGGAGGTCAGGCAGTTGTTATTGCAGTAGGTGAGGCAAGCAAGACATTTCACGGAATGATTAACCTTAATGCAACAGGTAAGGAGATATGGCAAGGAATTGAATCCGGATTGGATGTTGACCAGATGGTAGAGAAGATGGTTGAAACTTATGAAGTTGAACCTGATAAAGCAAGAGAAGACATTCAGGCAATGGTAGATAAGATGAAAAATGCAGGAATTATTGTAGAATAGAGAGTGTGTTATGGGTGAAGTGTTACATATTGAGGATGCATTAAATGAGAAGGGAGTGTATGTTAGTACAACTTCTGGTGTCAGCATGTATCCAATGCTAAGAAACAGAAGGGATACCATAATAGTTAAGCCACCTACAGCACCATTGAAGAAATATGATGTGCCTTTATACAGACGTGGAGACGATTATGTGCTTCATAGAATTATTGGAAAAGATGATAAGGGGTATATTATTTGCGGAGATAATTGCATTAATAAGGAATATGGCATAACTGAAAACCAGATCATTGGAGTTTTAGTTGGCTTTTATCGTGATGGAAATGAAGTAAATATGGAGGGAGTGGGATACAAGCTTTACAGCAGGGCTTGGGTTTTTCTTCATCCTTTAATTTGTGCTTTTAAGAAAATAAAAATGAAGGCTGGAAAGGTGAAAAGATTATGGCATTCAAAATAAAACTTGCCGGAATCGGATTTCAGGTAAATGGAATTTATGAGGAATCATTGAAGAAGCATTGTGGGGATTATTTGGATACTGAAGAAAATTCAGATAATAAGAAGTGTTTCGATAATTGTGTAGCTGGAAAAGAAGATTTGAAGCTTTCTGATAATGATTCGGTCTATGAAATTATTATATCAGAGGATGACATAATAAGAGAACAGGGAACAATGTTGGAAGATGAAGGACAGAGTGGATTTGCCCCTGAATATTTGGAAACATTGGCACTTTTAAGAAAAGTTGCGGAAGTTTTGCCTGAGAAAGACGGTTTCCTAATGCATGGAGCGGTTATACAGTGGAAGGACAAAGCCTATATGTTTACTGCACCAAGTGGTACCGGAAAAACTACCCACATCAGGTTATGGAGGAAGTATTTAGGTCAGGGTGTTTCTATTATAAATGGGGACAAACCTTTTATTAGAATAGTTGACGATTGCGTAAGAATATATGGAACTCCGTGGGCTGGCAAAGAGGGCTGGCAGAATAATAAGAATGCACCGCTTGGTGGAATTTGCATAATAGAGCGTGGCACGGAATGCGGAATTAGAAAGCTTGATTCCAAAGAAGCCATACCATATCTTCTAGGGCAGATTCATTTCGGCGACAGCTCAGCCCAGGCAGGAAAAACATTGGAATTACTAGATATTTTGATAAAAAAAGTGCCTGTTTATATATTGAATTGCGATATATCAGAACATGCGGTGAGAACAAGCTATGAGGCAATGACAGGGGAAGAGTATAGAGAGAGTTAGAGAATATGTTGGTCTGACAAGTATTGAAAAAATCACAGAAATTAACAGAAAATTATCAATTGAAGAAGAGGGAGTTCCAGCGGTATCTCTTAGCGTAGGCGTGGCATTTACTGACAGAAAAAATCCAGGAAAGAGCCAGTTCACTGATGCAGACAAAGCCATTTATTATACTAAGGGACATGGAAAGTGCGGATGCAGTTTCTATCCGGTGGAAGAAAAGTAGAATCAGTATGAGTGAAATCATAAAAAACGGACATAATGAGATTAAAAATAAATATTATTTGGGTAGGATTAAAAGAGATTTGACAAACTTTTTTAAGTGGATGGCTCTTGCAATTTTAACAAGATCGGAAGAG
>OLQG01001084.1_pt1 | contig 18780 bp, 16 predicted proteins | sample 1672221 | NCBI WGS metagenome assembly OLQG01 (sample SAMEA3136660, study PRJEB25190) | human gut metagenome | biome: human gut; feature: human-associated habitat; material: faeces | place: Austria | collected 2013
AGTGTCACCTTCACCGCCGAGTTCCATATACCAAAAATTTTCTTCGGGGTCATTCATATCCGGCAAACGATACGGTAAGTCTTCTTTCGTAAACTTTCTGATGCACTTCGCTCTCGATTCTGTCATAATAAATGACCAGAAGGTCATCTGTCACACAGTTCGTAAAGTAACAGATTCCCTCTTTGTCCAGAAAAGTACTGAGAATCCGTGCCTGCTTTTCAGACATCTGGTATTTCATCAGATATGAATTTTCATTCAGATCATAAAGTACCGCTCCATCCATGGCGATGATAGGAAGTTTCAGGTTAATTCCCGGGAGAGATTCCCGTACTGTCGCCGGTGTGCGATTTGTTGATACTGTAAAATTTGTCCCTGAAGAGATCAGTCTGTTCAGTTCCACCTTACTGTAAGCGGACATCTTATCATCCCGATTTAGAATCGTATCATCAATTCCGGATACAAACAGGACATCCGTTCTTTTTCCTCTCGGAAGATGTACCGTATTGATAACCAGTGCGATTCCGACACCGATCAGGGTATCCAATACTCTGTCAAACACAAACAGAAACGGATTTGCATCTGTCATATGCATAACTGTGATGCTTAAGAATACCACGCAGGAAAAATATGCTGCGTTTCGACAGTTTAGAACCAGAGTCGAATAAATGACAACTCCTGTAAAAAATGAAATCAGCATGTATCCTGCAAAGCTGCCTTTCAGTACTCCATTAAAAGCATGCAGCTGAAGCAGAATAATCAGAAGTCCCCAGAATGCCCCGACAAAAGTTCCAGTCACTCTTTTTCTCGCAGTCTCTGTCATGCTGTCCTGATATGGTTGAATACACTGTAATACCGCAAGTGCAGAATAAAAAGGAATTCCCTCTTTATCTCTAAGGTAAAATACACAAAAGCAACAGGCAACTGCCACAACGGAACGTATAATTCTCTGTCCAACTTTTGGAAAATGTATTTTCGCCTTCTGTTTTTCTGCGTTCATACGGTTCTTATTCCTCCTGTGTAAGATTTTCCAGATAATATAGAAACAAGCTTGCCGCCAAAAGATCTGCTGCTCCACCGGGACTTAAATTTTTATCAATGCATAGTCTGTTCAACTCTTCTGTTTTTCTGAGCCCTGTTTCAAAAAAAACTCCACCCTGTCTGCAGATTTCTGCTGCCTGCTCTTTCAACCACTGCATTTCCTGATAAGACCCTCTGCTCCAGACATTCGTATCATTCAATTCTGCCATAATTGACAGCAACACCTGTATATTCGAACGATTCGTATCCATTCCCATCATTCTTGTACTTCGAAGAACCGGAAGCGCAATTTTTTCTATGATTGGAAATCCCTTTTGTGCTTCTCCACGGATTCCCTTTTCACCATATTCATGAAAAAGTATCTCTCCATGTGTCACCGGTTCATGCTCTGCTATGTGCTGAAATTCTTCTTCCAGCGGAGCTGTTGTCATTGCTGACACCTTTTTCAGAATTCTTTCTGCATCAAAACTATGTTCCTGCTGATAATAATTACCAGCCGCCGCTGCCAGAATTCCCATTGTGAATATCAGACCTTTATGTGTATTGACGCCATTTGTATTTTCATACATAGCCTGCTCTGCCTGCATTCCAATTTTACGTATTTTGGCAAACAGCTCTTCCGGTCTTCCGATCCAATTATATCCACTGTAAAACATTCTTGATATATATGGAGTAATTGCCTCTGAACTTTTCTCAAATGTATGTACATCCATATCACGATGTGCTCCTGTATCGTGGCAGTCTACAAGCCCTGGTTTTGGTGTAGTATACACTTCTCCAAGAAGTGCGCTGTAAATACAGCACTCTAATTCTATCGCTGTGACCATTCTGCTTTTTTGTCCCGCATACATTATGGCATTCCTCCTTATCCCGTAATTCTTAAAGAACTCCAAATTCTTTGCCTATTTATGCCTGCTCTACATAGTCATCAATCACTTCAAAACGTTCTCTCTCTGCTTTTTTTTCTTTTCGCTCATCAACAATCTTTCTTCCCGGAATTTCCCTCATTCTGAGAATACATGCTCCAAAAATATTTGCTGTAGCATAATTTTTAACTGTTCCTGTCATAATCGTTTTCTCCTTTAAAATTCATATTTGATATAGTGAATTACTTATTTTCTTTTATGATTACATCATAGCAGACCTCATGCAGCAAATCTAATTCCCAAACATTATGTTGCTATGCCAAAAAGGAAAAACACTGCTATAAACGAAAAAGAAAGTCTCCCGATCTGATGTATCAGAAGACTTCCCTTTTCATTTATTCATATATATTTTGGAAGGAGTTTTTATCATTATGGGCTTACTTTTTATTTCTATTTTTATGCTTCTTCAAAAGTAAACGGTTTTACCTCACGCACAACATCCATAACTGTGCCGTCACGGCCTTCGATGATACCAACGACTCTGTCACCAAACTGAACCGGCTCAGGTTCACCTGTAATGGAATATGCAATATCACGAAGTTCTTCGATTGTACGAAGCGGAACACATTTGGCTTTCTTTAATGCATCCAGAAGATCCTGTCTTGCAGGGTTTACTGCTACACCATAATCTGTGACAACGATATCTACGGACTCGCCTGGAGTCGTTACTGTTGTTACTTTAGAGCAGATTGCAGGAATACGTCCCTGTACCAGTGGTGAAATCACGATCGTGCATTTTGCACCCTGTGCTGCATCTGGATGTCCGCCCTGTGCACCGGTAATAACACCATCAGAACCTACTACAACATTACAGTTAAAGTCCACATCAACTTCAAGTGCTGCAAGCACTACATAATCCAGTTTGTTTACAAATGCACCTTTGTTGAATGGGTTTGCATAAGCACCTGCACTGATTCTGTGGTGGTTCGGGCGTTTTACAGATTCTACTGCGGAAGTATCAAAATCCTGTGTATCAAGAAGTTTTCCTACCAGACCTTCATCCAGAAGGTCGCACATTCCCTTGGCCATACCGCCGACTGCGAATCCCATCTTGATTCCACGTTCTTTCATGATCTTTCCAAGAGATGCCGCAGATGCGATAGATGCTCCGCCGACACCTGTCTGATAAGCAAATCCATCTTTGAAATATGGTGTATTTACAACTACCTGTGTACAGTAATCCGCCATCATCAGTTTACGGACATCTGTGGTTGGTTTTGCTGCACCGGAAGCAATTTTTTCCGGAATACCGATCTGATCGACCACACAAACATAATCTACTTTTGTCATGTTGATGTCTGCCGGATAGTTCGGGAACGGTACCAGACAGTCTGTTACTGCAACCACTTTGTTTGCATGGTTTCCATCTACGAAGGAATAGGAAAGGACACCACAGTCACTCTTACCACCAACACCCTTACAGTTACCGTAATCGTCACAGGTAGGTGCACCGATAAAGGAAATATCGATCACAGTTTCTCCTGTCTGGATTGCACGGACACGTCCACCATGAGAACGCATGATTGCAAGACCTTTCAATTTACCCTGAGAGATTGCCTCTCCGATTTTTCCACGAACACCGGAAGACTGAATGTTGGTGATCGTTCCGTCCTCGATCATCGGAACAAGTGCGTCATGTGCTTTTCCAAGGGAACTTGCACAGATGGTAACATCCTTGATTCCCATCTTATGTACTTCCTGCATGACCATGTTTACAACAAGGTCACCATCACGGAAATGATGATGGAATCCAAGTGTCATTCCATCATGTGCACCACATTTTACAAGTGCTTCATGGATGGAGCCTACCATTTTGCTGGTATCATGGTTCATTACAACTTTTGTGACCGGTCCCTGTTTTTTGAATTCTGTATTGTCTTTGTAATAGTTTCCCTGAAAAACTTCTTTGCCGGTCTGTTTCAGAATTTCTTCCGGGATTTCTCTGCCTACTTTATTTAACATTTTATAAATCCCCCTCATACACGCCAGATGCTTTTGCAAGTTCGATTGTTCTCTTTGCTCCATCGTAGAACGCAATGTCGATCATCTTTCCGTCTACGGTAAATACACCGATTCCTTTGGCTTTCTTGTCATCAATTTCCTTGACAACTTTTTCTGCGAAAATAATATCTTTCTGCTTCGGAGTATAGATATTATGCACGATCTCGATCTGTCTCGGATTGATAATGGATTTTCCGTCAAATCCCATCAGATGAATTGCTTCTACATCTCTGCGGAAACCGTCCATATCATCAAGGTCTGTATAAACGGTATCAAAGCACTGTACTCCGGCTGCTCTTGCTGCAATGACCATGTTCTGTCTTGCACCCATCAGCTCAATACCGGTTCCTGTGATATGTGTCTGAAGGTCTTTGGTGTAATCTCCACCAGAAAGAGCGATACCAAAAAGACGTTCCGATGCCTCGCAGATATCAAGTGCTTTCATGATACCTCTGGCAGATTCCAGAGCCGCCATGATAAGAACGCTTCCTTCTTCTCTTCCGAATTCTTTCTCTGCTGCGATCACAGCTTCCTCTACCACATGAACGTCCTTCGCACTCTCAGTCTTTGGAATACGGATCGCGTCGCATCCTCCGGCTACTGCACAGCGGATGTCTTCTTTCCAGTACGGAGTATCAAGTCCGTTAATACGCACAACTCGTTCTACTCCACGATAATTGATTTCTCTCAGTGCATGGAACAGAGAATATCTCGCCGCATCTTTTTCTTTCTCTGCAACGGCATCTTCAAGGTCCAGCATGATTGAATCCGGTTTGTAGATATATGGATCTTTGATAAGACCCGGTTTCTGAGCATTCAGAAACATCATAGTTCTTCTTAATCTTTTTTTGTTTGGATTACTCATCGAATCGCACCTCCCCATGGAAGATCTTCTGTCTGCTCTGCGCCTCTGAACAGAGCTCCTTCTACTCTTGCTTTCAGTGTGCAGTCAAGAGCTCCTTTGTCTACGATGCTGATCTTGACATCCTGTACATCCAGACGTTTCAGGGTATCCATAACTGTACGGCGGATGCTGTTTCCAAACTGGTTGATCACCACGCTGTCCAGATCAAATTCAATTCCTGCGCCCTCTGCGTTTGGTTCTACCGTTACCATTGCGTCGCTGTATTCCAGAGTTCCGGCAACTGCATTTTTTGTAATCTTCACGGTTTTCTTCCTCCTCTTCCTGTTGAAATTTCTTTCTTCTGTTTCTTTCTGTAATTATCATAAATCATTCTGACGTATTTGTATAATTGTCAAAAAGAATGGAAATATAACTTTTCGGAATCACATGATTTTTTACATTCAAGCACCAAAAAAGGTACTGCACAGATTCCATGCAGTACCTCTTGCAAAAATATTACGAAATGAAAAGTCCGTAAACACCGATAAGAGAAAACAGGGCCAGAACTGCCAGTGCGATAAAGGACACCGCAAACAGTTCTACAAACATTCTGTTTTGAGGGAAGCGTTCTTCTGCATTCTCCTGCTGAGAAACACCTGCCATGATAAGGGCTCCTGTTGTAGAGATCGGAGTAAAGCCGGATACCGTTCCGCCGATAACAATGACTGCTACCAGTTCCAGAGCACTCACACCAAGTCCGCCTGCAAGTCCGCCCGCCGTAGGAATCAGTGTCGGGAATACAACACCCAGTCCAGAACTGAAGAAAGACATAAGACCTGCTGCGATCGCCATGATCATGGCAGCAGTTCTCTTACCCATGATTGCTTCCAGGGCAGATACCATAATGTCGATACCGCCGGAAAGAGAAATAATATTCATCAGGATTCCAACACCAAGTACCATAAGAATGACATTCCACGGAATCGCTGCGATTGTTTTTTTCTCATTTCCGCAGCCAAGAATCAGAAGAATGGATCCGATTGTAAATCCGGTCAGACCGACATTCCATGAAAAGAACAGGGCACCTACTGCCAGACAGATAAGTCCAAGAATGGAAAGCCACTGTTTCCCATTAAACTTCGGAATTTTTTCTTCCATTCCTGCCGCATTTTCATCGATCTTCCAGCCTTTATAATAAATATATACAAGCACCATCACAACCAGTGCTGTGATCGTCATGGCGATCATGATCGGAATTGTATTTCCTTCCAGTCCCTGCTCTTCCATCAGCTCTCTTACAACAGCTGATTCCGGAGTCAGAGGACTCATGCGACCAGACATAACACCAAGATCACCGATGATTGCTGTCATGATCGGGTTGACACCTGCTGAAACCGCTACCGGAATCGCAATAACCGGAACAATCGCCAGAGACGGGATTGCTCCAGGTCCAACTGCACAGATCGCAAATCCAAGAACATACATCACAAACGGGATCAGATGTTTTTTCTTTCCGACAAGGCCTACCATCTTCTTTGCCAGAAGTTCCAGTGTTCCATTTCCGCTGATCACGGCAAACAGATACGTGATTCCTACCATCTGAATAAACAGAGAAGAACTGAAACCACTTAAGATTTCCTTTGTATCCAGGCCGTACACAACCCCAAGGATCATGGCAAAAGCCACACAGATAATACCAACATTACAGTTTCTTGCAAATCCGATCACGATGGCTGCAAGAAGAAGGATTAATGAAATTAAGCCAAGATTCATATCTGCCACCTCCTATCGGAATGTAATACAGACAGGACTCTCAGTCGGGATAATTCTGCCTGTATAAGTCATCAGTCCGGTGTCAGAATCCAGCTTCATCTCCACGATCGTATCGCTGTCTTCATTCGCCATATAGAAACGGCTGTAATCCGGGTTAAATGTGATAAATCTCGGTGTCAGTCCAAGAGAAGAATAATATCCGAGTTCTGTCATATATCCGGTATTCTGGTCAATACGATACACTACAATAGATTCGTGGATACGGTTGGATCCAATCAGGATTTTACCCTCTTTGTCCAGAAGAGAAGCACTCGCCTGTCCTTCTCCTGTATAAGTTGCCGGAAGAGACGGAAGGTTCTGCATAGCGGTAAGTTTTCCATTGACATCATCAAACTGCAGATAAGTCATCTTGTTTCCTTTTTCGTTGATCAGATATACATATCGGTTGTTCGGATGAATGGATACATGTCTTGGCTCATCATATTCTCTGGAACGATAAGTGTCTGTCTCCGTCAGAGTTCCGTTTTCCGGATCAAAACGGAACACTTTGACCTGTCCATAGCCCTGTAATCTTCCCTGAGTCACAACAAACAGGAATTCTTTTTTCTGATCCCAGATACACTGATGTGCGAAGGAGATCGTGCCTTCCTTTTTGCCTTCCAGATGTGTGGTATGTACGATCTCGCCTAACGTTCCGTCGCTGTTTCTTCTGATCACATAGACAGCTCCGCCCTGAAGTGCTGCCACTACAATATATTTATTTGTTTTGTCCGGAGTGATAAATACCGGATTTTTTCCTCCGATATCGATGGTGTTCATATGTTCCAGTCTGCCATCGTCAAGAATACGGTAGCTGCTGACTTTGGTGATGTCACCATGCACAGAGTAAAGATATTTTTCTTCCAGATCCAATGTCTGATAAGACGGGTTCGGTTCTGTTTCCAGACACTGGATTTCTTTCCAGTCACCGGTGACTTCTGAAATCTCGTAAACTTTCAGGCCTTTTCCTCTTGCGTTTCTCTCTCTGGTTGTACGGCAACCTACATATGCATACTTCATAAATTTTCCTCCTTTTGACAGATGCGTTTTTCCTATCAATCTGATATAAAAATTATATGAAACATGGATGTCAAATGGAAATTCAGATAACGACTGAGAGAGGTATTCCAAAACGGAATCCAATATACCAAAAAACACAGATGAGGAAAACAAACCTGCATCTGTGTCAACAAAATCATTGTAAGATTATTCTGTTTCTCTGTGATTTTCAATCCTGTTTACATGATAATATTCTTCTACCAGAGAGATAAAATCCATGATGTTCTGGCTTCGGTAGCATTTTTCAGAAAACATCATCCAGACTTTCCTCGTAATTGGCTGATCTTTCTGATCATACAGAGGAATCAGCTGTACATGTTCTTTCTGCACCCTCCATTTATCGCCAAACAGAAACGTGATTCCAAGACCATTCTCCACCATCTCGATTGCAATGTCAGAATGCGGGACACGATAAGCTTCATGTGGGAGGCTTCCGAAATGATTCTTCCACCACTGATTGACGATACCTGCCACCATAGGGTTCAGATAGGATTTGATCAGTGGCTGCTGTCCCACATCATCCAGTTTCATACCCGCCGGAAGTGCGATATAAAGAGCTTCCTCAAACAGACAGTCCTTCTCTCCAAGATACGGAAAATCTCCGCAAATAATACTGATATCAATCGATCCATCCACAAGCTTCTGGATCAGAAGATCGCTGGAATTCGGAACGGTCGCAATCTGCAGCTTATCGTATTTTTCTTTATATTCCTTAAACAATCTTGGCATATGAAGCCTCGCAAAAGAATTTGGAACACCAATCTTCAAAAACTCCCTGTTTGCTTTTTTTTCTGAAAAATGTTCTTCAATCTCCTGAATGAAATCCAGCATGATACTCGCTTTTTTTACCAGATAATGTCCGTCATCGGTGAATTCTACCCCTTTGCTGCTGCGTCTGACTATTTCGATGTTCCACTCTGTCTCCATTGCCTTAATCCGCTTGGTCAGAGCAGACTGAGTCATATAAAGAGTCTCCGCTGCTTTTGTCATACTGCGTTTCTCATACAGGACTGTGAGAATTTTCCAGTCTATGTCTTTCATACATTTATTTTCCTTTAACTGCGATTTCCTGTTCTATATAATTAATAAAATCCTCCAGAACACGCGTGATTCTTTTGTTTTTGGAATAAATAAACCAGGTGTTTCTGGTCACACTGCTGCCATCCTTATTCTTGAGCGGTGTAAGGCAGAGATCATAGGTGTTCTCGAAATTATCCGGAAGAAAACAGATCGTATAGCCCAGGCCTTTGTGAATCAGCTGCCAGGAAACATCAATATATCCGACCACCATGCTTCCCGGTGCTTCACATCCAAACCATCCCTGCCACCAGTTATCAAGAAGTTCTCTGGTGCGGTCATTCGTCTTATAACCTATTCTCTGCATTTTGGGCAGCATATCAAAGTCTACCGGCTCCTTTGTTACCAGATAGGCCTCATTTCGCCCGATCAGAGTCTTGTTGACCGCTCCCTCATAATCTCCCCGGATAAATCCAACATCGATTGCATCCTCCAGCATCTTGCGGAACAGAATATTGCTCTGCTCATTGATGACATTAAATTCTACATTCGGATGCTTCTGCCGGTACTGGACAAGAAGGTCTGTCAGAGTATATTTACTGTAAGTATAAGAAGAACCAATTGTGATCACGCCTTCTGAGTTCTCCTGAAATTCTTTAAGTTTGTCCTTTGTCTTACGAAGAAACTCCAGATATGCTTCTGCCTGTTTTCCCAGAAACTTTCCTTCCTCTGTGAATTCCAGTCCCTTCGGGGTTCGATTTACAATTGTCACCTGGAATTCTGATTCCATATGCTGAAGACGTTTGGTCAGAGAAGGCTGGGTCATATAGAGCAGATTCGCCACTTTTGTCATGTTTGGATTTCTGTATAATTCATAAAGGATCTCCCAGTCTGAATCTTTCATAGCCGACTCTCCTTTGTTGTTTTCTCTATACGATACGTTCATTTTTTGCTCGTATTCTCTTACGTTATTTTACCACAACCCGGTGTCGGACTCAATGCAAAAAGCAGGATACCACCCAGGATATCCCGCTTTTTGAGGTAAATGAATGAATATATGTTTTCGAATAATTCGTTGGAGGCTTTTATCAGTTTTTTCTTATTTCTTGAGGCTGCGGATAGTATCAAGCAGATAATCTGTAAATTCTGCCGCACTTGCATCCTTTGTCTCTGTTGTAACAATAAGTTTCTTTTCTGTGACTGTACAGATCTCAAGTGCTTTCTCAAGAATTGCGTTTCTGTCTGCATAACCGATGTGGATCAGCATCTGTCCAACCGCACGGATCAGGCTGCATGGATTTGCGTATTCGCCTCTTCCATGAGACATCAGATACGGAGCAGTTCCGTGAATCGCTTCAAACAGCGCATACTGATTTCCAATATTGGAAGAACATGCAGTACCAAGTCCACCGGCATGTTCTGCAGCAACATCTGTCACGATATCGCCATACAGGTTTGGAAGCACAATAACTTCAATGCCCTCATTAAAGGTCGGGTCCAGCATTTTTGCACACATGGCATCTACCAGACGCTCCTGGATCTCAATTTCCGGATACTCTTCTCCGACTTTACGGACTGCCTTGATAAAGTTTCCGTCTACCAGTTTAACGATATTTGCCTTTGTAACAATTGTTACATTTTTCTTGCCGTTTTTACGTGCAAAGTCAAACGCTGCTCTTGCGATACGCTCACTGCCCTCTTTTGTCTGTACTTTAAAATCTACTGCAATGTCATCGTCTACCTGGATTCCTTTGTTTCCCCAGATATATTCTCCCTCAATGTTCTCACGGAAAAATGTCCAGTCAATATTTTTGTCCGGAATCTTGATCGGACGAACTGCCGCAAACAGATCCAGTCTTCTTCTTAACAGGCTGTTTACGCTGACAAGATTCGGAAGTCCGTCACCTGCTCTTGGTGTTGTCATCGGTCCCTTTAAAAGGACATTACATTTCTTTACTTCTGTCAGAACTTCTTCCGGAAGACTTTCCAGTTTTGCAACACGATTCTCAATGGTAAGTCCTTCGATCTCACGAACTTCGATCTTTCCAGATGCAATCTCGTCATTGACAAGTTCATTCAAAACACGAAGTCCCTGTTTCATAAGGATCGGACCTACGCCATCTCCTGGAAGAACACCAACTACGATCTTGTCAAGTGCTTCAAAATCTGTTGGCTTAGAGAATTCTTTCATCGCCTCAATGCGAGGTTCCTCCCCTTTTAACAGTTCTCCAAATTTCTCCTGTGCAACTTTAATATCTTCAGCCTTCATATTGGTCGGCTCCTTTCTATTTTTCCTGTCCAGCAAGCTGCTTCTTGAGGAAACGCAACTGTCCGCCGCTTAATACAACTTCTACTTCATTATCTGAAAGATCCAGATTTACAAAGAAAGAAAATCCCTTTGTCTTATCGAATACTTCTACTTTTCTTGTCGGAATCTGATCCAGAAGATTGTTGATTTCCAGTTCATCTCCCTGGTCGATTCTGTCATAGCTTGCCGGATCTTCAAATAACATCGGAATGATACCATGATTTACCAGATTTCCTTTGTGGATTCTTGCAATGCTCTTTGCGATAACACATTTTACTCCAAGGAACATCGGGTTGATCGCCGCATGCTCTCTCGAAGATCCCTGGCCGTAGTTCTCGCCTCCGATGATGATGCTCTTGCCCATCTGTCTTGCACGCTCAGAAAAATCCGGTGCATAACGGTGATAGCAGTATTTGGACATCAGAGGAATATTGGATCTCATACTGGAGAACTCAGCACTTGCCGGTGTAATATCATCTGTGGAAATATTATCTCCGCCTTTCAGGCTGACCGGCACACAAAGATGCTGCTGTGGTTCTTCCGGTACCGGAAGGAATTTGATATTCGGCCCTTTGACGATTTCAACTTTCTTTGCTTCCTCTTCCGGAAGTGGTTTGATGATCATGGAATCATTTACGATATATTCTTCCGGCTCATGAATCTCTGCCAGTTTCTTTACATCTTCTCCGAGGATTTCTTCTGCAGATGCAAAAGTTCCTTTGATCGCAGTTGCAGCTGCACTTTCCGGGCTTACCAGATAGATCTTGGCTGTCGGGTTTCCGGCACGGCCCTTGAAGTTACGGTTGGAAGTACGAACTGCAATTCCTTCTGTTGCAGGAGTCTGTCCGATCGCACAGCACGGTCCGCAGGCAATCTCAAGGATTCTGACTCCAGCATCGATCAGCATATCAATGTATCCGTCACGAAGCAGTTCTTTATATGTCTGTCTGGACGCAATTCCGCAGGTACAGCTTACATTCTCGTTCACCTGTCTTCCCTGGAAAACAAGGGCAGCTTTTGCCACGTCTGCATAACTTGTATTTGTACAGCTTCCGATAAATACCTGCTGTACCGGTTTTCTCTCAACATCTTTGAGCGGAATGACATTATCCGGCTGATGCGGACATGAGATCAACGGTTCCAGTTCACTCAAATTAATCTCAATGCGTTCATCATACTCTGCATCTTCATCCGGAAGAAGTTCTTTGTATGCTTCTTCTCTTCCCTGTGCTTTGAGGAATTTATGTACCTGTTCATCTGCCGGGAAAATAGAAGTCGTCGCACCAAGCTCTGCTCCCATATTTGTGATCGTTGCTCTCTGTGGAACTTCCAGTTTTGCTGCTCCAGGTCCCACATATTCATAGACATTTCCAAGACCGCCTTTGATCGAAACACGACGAAGCATCTCAAGAATAACTTCTTTTGCATTCACACCCGGTTTCAGTTCTCCGGTCAGATAAACCTGCACGACTCTCGGCATCTTAAGTCTCATCGGAACTCCTGTCATGGCTGTTGCCACATCCATTCCTCCGACACCGATACACAGCATTCCGATCGAACCGCCATGTGGTGTATGGCTGTCACCGCCCATACTGATCTTGCCTGGTGCTCCGAATCTTGCCACATGCACGGTATGGCAGATACCATTTCCCGGTCTGGATACATGGACACCGAATTTTTTGGCTGCTGACTGTAAGTAAATGTGATCATCCGGCGTCTTGTTATCTACATAGAGAAGATTGTGATCCAGATAGCTTACACTGCATTCTGTACGGATTCTGTCAAGTCCGATTGCTTCAAAAGCCAGATAGGTCATGACCGCATTGATATCATGCGTAAGTGTCTGATCCACCTTGATAAATACCTCTTCACCTGGCACCATGCTTCCTGATACATAATGAGACTCAATGATTTTTCTTGTTAATGACTTGCCCACTTGGAAAACCCTCCTTGTATTTTTCTGGCCACGTTCGGCTAAAACGTTTTGGTTTGTTTTTATGCTTTTATTATAAGTAGTCGTTTTCCAAAAATAAAATCACTTCTGTCAATGCTCATATTCCATAAATGAATGGTATCTGATGCAGATTTCCTTTATTCCGTAAGTCCTTCCATATACCGGATCATTCCCTGTGCCGCGATCTTTGCACCTTCTACTGCATGAACCACTGTTTTGGAACCGGAAACAACGTCACCGGCTGCAAATACGCCAGGTTTTGTCGTCATTCCATTCTCATCCACGATCAGAAGACCTTTCTCAGATCCTTCTAACCCTACGGTAGTACGGATCAGTTTTCTTCTCGGTCCCTGGCTGATGGAAATGATGGTGGAATCTGCTTCCACCTGTTCTTCTTCCTCCTCACAGCCAATGACTCTGCCATTCTCATCCAGAATGGAATTGCAGAAAACAGGACCTTTTTCTGTGATGTACTGAATCTCTTTTCCAAAAACAAACTCGGCTCCGTCCAGTTTCGCATAGGAAATCTCATGGGAACTGGCCGCTGCCCTTGTTCCTCTTGCATACAGAGTGACATGACGTGCTCCGTTGCGAAGTGCAGTTCTTGCAACATCCATCGCTGCATTTCCCATACCGATGACTGCAACGTTTTCACCCAGCTCATAACCAGATGGATTTGCCAGATAGTCAATACCAAACTGTACATTCCCAAGGCATTCTCCATGAATTCCGAGATTCCTTGCTTTCCATACACCGGTACCGACAAAAATACTTGCGTAACCGTCACGCAGAAGATCATCAATCTTCAAGACTGCACCGATGGTCGTGTTCGGACGGATCTTGATACCCATATCCAGAAGGCGTTTTTTGTATCTGTCCAGAATACTCTTCGAAAGGCGGAACTCCGGAATTCCATACCGCATGATTCCACCAATCTCATCTTTCCACTCAAAAATCGTCACATCATATCCTGCTTTCGCAAGAATGATCGCCGCGGTCAGACCTGCCGGGCCTGCTCCGATAACTGCCACACGTTTTCCTTTTTTCTCCACTTTCTGAATTTCCATACGGTCAAGGTAAGTGTCCGAAATATAGTTCTCTATGCTTGAAAAATGTACCGGATTTCCTTTGCGTCCCAGCACGCAGTTTCCTGCACACTGCTGTTCATGATTACAGACAATGGAGCAGATCACCGACATTGGATTGTTTTCAAACAGTTCCTTTCCGGCATCCATGACCTGATTTTCTTTGAACATCTGGATGATGTGCGGAATCGGTGTATGTACCGGACATCCTTTCTGGCACATTGGCTTCTTACAGTTGAGGCAGCGGTTTGCCTCGTCAATAATGTGAAGGCTCATTTCCTCTCACCTTCTTCCATAATCACTCTTGGCAGGATTTCTCCTGTCTCTTTCATTCGCTGAATGGTACGTTCTTCTGCTTCGATCTTTTTGCGGGCACGCTCCATAACTTCTTCTGCCTCTTCCGGTTTGAGAACCAGAACTCCATTACAGTCACCCACGATGATATCTCCGGGACATACTTCCACACCGCCGCAGACTACCGGAACATTCAGTTCCCCAAGACGTTCCTTGCCGGCGCTTCCTGGTGTAACTGCTTTTGCAAAAATCGGAAATCCGGCCTGGCGGCATCCCTGAAGATCTCTGAATGCACCATCGATCACAACACCTTCTGCTTCTTTCATGACTGCACAGATACTTCTGTGATCTCCCCAGTAAGAACCATTACAGTAACCTTTTCCGGCAACGACCAGGATATCACCTTTTTTCATATCGAGAATCGCATCCGGAACAAGTCCGCTGATGCCTATCGGAGTCTTGACTGTATAGGCCGGACCCACGATTTTTTTATAGGTGACTCTCTCCTGGATTTCGGCATCCATGGTACGATACTTTCCTGTTCCCACACCGTCACACAGTTCCGATGTTGTAAAACCTCTGAGTTCCTGAATGATCTCTTTCAGTTCTTTTGCCATATCCCACACTCCTCATCTTGATTTTTCTTACTTTTATCATAACGTCCGGGAAGGCATTTGAAAAATTCATAAAAAGAATTCTCGTATAACTTTTCGCTATAGTCAAAGCAGCGAACCTCTCTTTGCAAAGGATTTTCGTTTTTTCTTCATATTCAAATACAACAAGAAGCCACAGGTTTCCCCATGGCTTCTGTCCATATATGAGTAGGTAATGTAACTGGCTTTTTTATTATTTACGGCTTCTGTTGTAGTTGATCAGGCAGCCGGATTTGACGATCTTTTTCTCGTCTTCTGTCATATCTGCAACATACAGAGAAAGTTCTTTGACTTCATCTCCGATCACGTATGCCTTGATATCTTTCATATCTCCATCCAGAGCTGCTCTGATTCCCTGTACATAGATGTAGTCACCAACCTGGAAGTCCGGCTCGCCCTTCATCTGGAACGGGATCATACCCCAGTTCATAACATTGGAACGATAACGTTTGGTTGCATATTCTTTTGTGATATTTGCAAGGCCACCAATTACACGCTGGCAGCTTGCTGCCTGCTCTCTCGCGGAACCATCACCTGGTTTTACTGCATAGATCATGCTTCCGATCTCAGTTTCAGCAGGTTTTACTTCTGCCTGTCCCGCAAGTGTGTGAATCTTGTCAAATACAGCTTTCAGTTCCGGCTCTGCTGCAAGCAGATCTTCTCCGGCAACTCTTGCTTTTTCCAGTTTATCAACATCTTTGGAACGTCCTACATATTCCGGATCACGTCTGGACAGAGTGAACTCAGCCAGTCCGAGCGGGTTGGAACGGAAGGAGGATGTCTCACCGGATGGAATCAGCTCGTCAGTTGTTGTTACAGGGTCAAGGATTCTGGAGCATACTTTCAGAAGGATGTTGTCTGTCAGTGGGCTCATCTCCGGCCAATCTTTGATGTTCGGACCATAAACAAGTTCTTTTGCCTCGTCACCTTTCTGGAATCCGTTGTAAACTCTCTTTTCATATACGCTGCCGTCAAATGTATATTCCGGTACATCACCCCAGCAGTCCAGAGTTTCTGCGGATGTAAGGATACCGCCGTTTGCTGCGGTTGCTGCGATAGAACGTGCATCCATAAGTGCAACTGCTGACATCTGTCCGTTTCCTGGCTTACTTCCTTCACGGTTCGGGAAGTTTCTGGTCGTATGGCGGATACTTAAACCGTCATTGCAAGGTGTATCTCCTGCACCGAAGCACGGTCCGCAGAATGCGGTACGGATGATTGCACCGGCTTCCATAAGATCAGAGATGTATCCCTGTCTGGTAAGATTGATAAATACCGGCTGGGAAGAAGGATAAACAGAAAGACTGAATTCTCCGTCTCCTGTATTTTTACCTTTGAGTGCGTGCGCTGCTTCGACAACATTTGTATAGTTTCCACCTGCACATCCGGCTATCACTGCCTGCTGTACCTGAAGGCCTCTGTCTGTGATCTTATCAACAAGATGGAACTGTGCTTTACCCTGAGCGACTTTTGCAGCCTCTTCTTCTACACTGTGAAGAATATCGGCAAGATTTGCATTCAGTTCGTCGATCTCGTAAGTGTTGCTTGGGTGGAATGGAAGTGCGATCATTGGCTTTACTGTACTCAGATCTACATAAACCACACCGTCGTAGTAAGCAACATCTGCCGGATTCAGTTCTTTGTATTCATTTCCTCTGCCATGAACAGTCAGGAATTCTTTTGTATCTTCATCTGTTCTCCAGATAGAAGAAAGACAGGTTGTCTCTGTTGTCATTACATCAATGCCGTTACGGAAGTCTGTTTTCAGAGTGGAAACTCCAGGTCCTACGAATTCCATAACTTTATTCTTAACATATCCGTTTTTGAAGACTGCTCCGATGATCGCAAGTGCGATATCCTGCGGTCCGACCCACGGATTCGGTTTTCCATCCAGGTAGATTGCGATGACTTCCGGACATGCAACATCATATGTATCACAGAGAAGCTGTTTTACAAGTTCACCGCCGCCTTCACCGATTGCCATGGTACCAAGTGCACCGTAACGCGTATGGGAGTCAGATCCGAGGATCATTTTGCCGCATCCTGCAAAATTCTCTCTCATGTACTGATGGATAACTGCAATATGTGGTGGTACATAGATTCCGCCGTATTTCTTTGCTGCAGAAAGTCCAAACATATGGTCATCTTCGTTGATGGTTCCCCCTACTGCACAGAGTGAGTTATGGCAGTTTGTCAGAACATAAGGAATCGGGAATTTTTCCATTCCGGATGCTTTTGCAGTCTGGATGATTCCTACGAATGTGATATCATGGGAAGCCATTGCATCAAACTTGAGTTTGAGGTTTTCCATGTTTTCGGAAGTATTGTGGGCTTTCATGATGTTGTAAGCCATGGTGCCTTTTCTCGCTTCGGATTTCTCAGCTTTTTTTCCTGTTAATGCTTCTACCTTTGCAGCTTCTGCTTCCGGTACGATTTCTTTGCCGTTTACCAGATATGCGCCGCCGTCATATAACTTTAGCATATAGTTTTCGCTCCTTTACTTTTTACTTAGAGTGTTTTTGTTTCCCTTTGATGTCTTTATTGTATCGTAAAGAAGCTCATTTGACTAATTATCAAAAAGAATGCTGTTATAACCTTTTATCATATGCCAGCAATCTCATATTTTTAATAACCCTTATCTTTACATCTTTCTGACACTGTAATAAAATACTTCCAAAGCCCTGAGGTCAATCAATAATCGAACGTATTCAAAACTGTACAAATGTAATTCATTACTAAGAAAGGAAGTTAAACGATATGCAGGGACAGGAAGTTACCATTACCGACATGATGTACTGCCGCGACCGGCGGGTACAGATTCAGAACGAATTTATTAAAAAATATCAAAAACCTGTGATTTCTTTTTGCATGAACATTCCGGGACCGATCAAGACCAATCCGCTGATTCAGAAAGGATTTGAATCAGGGAAAGCAACTCTGCTTGACACCCTTGCAAAAGCAAAGTTTGAGATTCTGGAATCCCGTATTTTTCATGATGTTACAGGAGATGAAATGCTTCTCTGTGTTTCTGCTCCTGCTCAGGAAATCAAGGATCTCACTCAGGAAATTGAAGAAAGCCACCCTTACGGACGGCTTTTTGATATGGATGTGATCGATACTGATGGTCAGAAACTTTCCCGACCGTCTTACCGCAAATGTCTGATCTGTGACTGCCAGGCACAGGAATGTGCCCGTTCCCGCAAACACAGCATCTCAGAAATGCAAGATAAAATTGAAGAAATCCTAAAAAAATAAAACAGCCAGTAATCGATCAGAATCTCACCACTCCGAGAATCAATCCTGCGATCAGACAGATAATGCTGGCACCCCAGATCCATGTCCCCACTGGATTCTCTTTTTTAAGATAAAAAATCCCTCCTGTGAACCAACTCTACAGGAGGGATTTCTATCATATTATATAGGTGTGAGTTTGCGAGTCAGATTATTTTGCTTCTTCCGCAGTCTCTTCCTCAGGTGTTACGGTTTCCGGTACAGCTCCGTTATGAACTGCTACAACTGTCAGTACAACAGCTTCCGGATCATCCTTGATATCAACATCTTTGTCTTTTGCAAGGCTCAAATCTTTGACACGGATAGTATCGCCGACTTTCAGTCCGGCAACATCTACTTCTACTTTGTCAACCAGTGCTGACGGATAAGCTCTGTAATTTATTTCTTCCATGTTCTCCTGGAGAACACCATCTGCTACTTTGTCGTGGTTTACGATTACAATCTCAGCAACAGAATGTACTTTTTCATTGCTTACCAGTGCCTGGAAATCAATCTCAT
>OLQG01001085.1_pt1 | contig 18765 bp, 16 predicted proteins | sample 1672221 | NCBI WGS metagenome assembly OLQG01 (sample SAMEA3136660, study PRJEB25190) | human gut metagenome | biome: human gut; feature: human-associated habitat; material: faeces | place: Austria | collected 2013
AGCGAGAGCGTGCCTTCGGGGAATTCGTTCATTTGCACATGCTCTGCTGTTCTTTTGCAGACAGCATCCTAATAAAATGCTCTGCATTTCTATTCCTTACACCTGCCAGGAAACCACCGTAAATTTTTATTTTGCGCATTCACACAAGCGGTTCTTTTGTCGGCATCCCTGCTTTTCTTGGATATTTCTTCGGTGTACTTCTCTTCTTCTCTATGATCACGAGTGATCTCTCCATATCACTTTCCGGCAGATTGAATTTTTCTACTTTTCCGATTTCTCCGCCAAGCACATAAACTGCCTTCTTGCTCTGTGTGATTTCTTCATCCACCGAAACGGATTTATAGGAAACAAATTTTCCACCGACTTTGACAAACGGCAGGCAGTACTCGGTAAGGGATGCAAGGTTTGCAACCGCTCTGGAAACAGACAGATCAAACTGTTCGCGGTATTCTGCTTTTTTCGCTGCATCCTCTGCTCTTCCATGTACGGTTTCGATTCCGGTCAGCCCTAAGTTATCCACAACTTCCTCCAGAAATTTGATCCTTTTGTTCAAAGAGTCCAAAAGAGTCACCTGCAAATGTGGATAAAGGATCTTCAGCGGGATACCCGGAAAACCGGCTCCGGTTCCGACATCGATCAGACTGTTTACTTTTTCCATTTCTACGTATTTTGCTGCTGCCGCACTGTCCACAAAATGTTTCTGCATCACTTCGTCAAATTCTGTGATCCCAGTGAGGTTCATCACTTTATTCCATTCGACCAGCAGCTCATAATATTTCTCAAACTGCTCGATCTGCTTATCTGTCAATGTCACGCCAAATGCCTGACATCCATCTTCTAAAATATGAAATTTACTTCTGTCCACGTTTTCCTCCTGTTTTACTTTCGATTCCTGGATTCCAGATAAACAAGCAGCACAGAGATATCCGCCGGTGAGACTCCGGAAATACGGGATGCCTGTCCAATGGAAAGCGGCTGGAATTTTTTCAGTTTCTGCACTGCTTCGATCCTCAAACTTCCGACGTCATCATAATTGATATCTTTTGGAATCCTTTTGTTTTCCATTTTCTTGAACTGCTCGACCTGCTTCATCTGTCTTCTGATGTAACCCTGATATTTGATGTTGATATTGACCTGCTCACGCACACCGGCAGAATACTGCGGTCTGTTTTTATCAATCTCTTCCAACATCTCATAGTCCAGCTCCGGACGTCGTACCAGCTCTCCGATGGTTGTACCGGATTTCAGAAGGGTACTTTCATGTGCCTCCAGAAATTTCTGCACTTCTTCGGTCCCGCCGATGTTTTCATGGTCCACACGCTCGATCTCCTCTACGATCTGACGTTCTTTTGTCTTCAGGTCCTGATATCGTTCTTCAGAGATCAGTCCCACCTGATAACCTTTCTCTGTCAGACGCAGGTCTGCATTGTCCTGACGCAGAAGCAGACGATATTCTGCCCTGGATGTCATCATACGGTACGGTTCATGGTTCTCCTTTGTTACCAGGTCATCGATCAGAACACCGATATAAGCCTCCGAACGATCGAGGATCAGCGGCTCTTTTCCTTTGATCTGCATTGCTGCATTGATACCGGCAATGAGTCCCTGTGCCGCCGCTTCTTCATATCCGCTGCTGCCGTTGAACTGGCCTCCGCTGAAAAGTCCTCTGATATTTTTAAATTCCAGCGATGCATCGAGCTGTCTCGGATTGATGCAGTCATACTCGATCGCGTAGGCATTACGGACAATTTTTGCATGCTCAAGCCCCGCTACACTGTGATACATTTCATGCTGAACATCTTCCGGCAGAGAACTTGACATACCGCCGATATACATTTCGTTTGTGTGCAGTCCTTCCGGCTCAAGGAATACCTGATGTCTGTTCTTATCTGCAAATTTGACCACTTTATCCTCGATAGACGGACAGTATCTTGGTCCCGTTCCCTCGATCATACCGGAATAAAGCGGGGAACGATCCAGGTTTTTGCGGATAATCTCGTGTGTTTCTTCGTTTGTATAAGTCAGCCAGCAGGATGCCTGGTCGATCTGTACGCTCTCCGGATCGGTCGTAAAGGAAAACGGCACAACTCTCTCGTCGCCAAACTGTTCCTGCATTTTTGAAAAATCGATGGATCTGCGGTCTACTCGTGCCGGTGTACCTGTCTTGAATCTCTGCATCTCGATTCCATGTGCTTTCAGAGAATCCGTCAGATGATTTGCCGCCTGCAGTCCGTTTGGGCCTGTATAATTGCTTACATCACCGTAAATGCATCTTGCACGCAGATACGTTCCGGTACAAAGCACACATGCTTTGCAGTAGTACGTTGCCCCGGAGAATGTTTTTACTCCTTTGATTTTTCCGTCTTCTGTCAGAATTTCTGCAACTTCAGCCTGTACAATGGACAGATTATCTGTATTTTCCAGAACTTTTCTCATGGTTCTGGAATATTCTGCCTTATCTGCCTGTGCACGCAGAGAATGTACGGCAGGTCCTTTGGATTTATTGAGCATCTTGGACTGGATAAAAGTTTTGTCGATATTTTTTCCCATCTCACCGCCAAGTGCATCGATCTCTCTTACCAGATGTCCCTTTGAGCTTCCGCCGATGTTTGGGTTGCACGGCATCAGTGCGATGCTGTCCACACTTACGGTAAAAATAGTTGTGGAAAGTCCGAGTCTTGCACAGGCAAGCGCTGCCTCACATCCGGCATGTCCGGCTCCTACAACTACCACATCTGTATATTCTTCTAATGTATTCATTTCTTGCCTCCACTTATTTGCCCATACAGAACTTACTGAAAATTTCGTTTACCAGATCATCATCTACGGCCTCTCCGATGATTATTCCCAGAGATTCATATGCACTCATCAGATCGATCGAGAAGAAATCCTCCGGCATATCCTGTGCAATGCTCTCCATCACCTGCTTCAGACTCTCTTTTGCATCCATAAGCGCAGCCTTATGCCGCATATTTGTGATGCATACTTCATCATTAAAAGAAAGGTTTCCTTCGAGAAACATATTTTTGAGAGTATCCTCAAGCTGTTCAAATCCGGTCTCATCTTTTGCAGAAACACAGATCACCGGATGTTCTCCTGCTTTTTCTTTCAGAATCTGTTCTGTCGTTACCGGCTCCAGATCGGATTTATTTAAAAGAATGATCACTTTTCTGCCTTCAAACAGTTCGATAATTTCTTCATCATTTTCATCCAGTGCCGTAGAAGAATCTGCCACATACAAGATCAGATCTGCTTCTTTTGCATATTTTTTTGCACGCTGCACACCGATCTGTTCTACGACATCTTCCGTATCCCGGATTCCTGCGGTATCCATCAGGTTGAGTGTGATACCATGAAGGTTGATGCTCTGTTCCAGCACATCTCTTGTTGTTCCCGCAATATCGGTCACGATCGCCTTTTCTGTTCCGCAGAGTTTGTTGAGCAGAGAAGATTTTCCGGCATTTGGCTTTCCGAGAATTACGGTCTTGATTCCCTCCGTCATGATCCTTCCATCGTTTGCAGAACGGATCAGTTTCTCTATCACTTCAATCCATGCTTCATTCTCCTTCTCAAGTTTCTGTGGATAGCCGTCAAGACTGATATGCTCCGGATCATCCAATGCCGACTCAATATATGCAATATGATAAATAATTTTTGCTCTCAGGTCACGGATCTTCCGACCGATGCTTCCGCGAAGCTGGCCAACCGAACTTTTCAGAGCGTATTCATTTTTTGCCTCAATAACATCCATCACTGCCTCCGCCTGTGACAGATCCATTCTTCCATTCAGAAAAGCACGTTTGGTGAACTCTCCCGGTTCTGCCGGAGCCGCACCATTTTTGATCACAGCTTCCAGCACTCTCTGTATCGCATATACACCGCCGTGACAGTCGATTTCTACGGTATCTTCTGCCGTAAAACTCCTCGGTGCACGCATCAGAACTACGAGTACCTCATCCAGCACTTCTTCTCCATCACAGATATAACCATAGTGAACCGTATGGGATGGCTGTTCTGATAATTTCTTTTTGCCTTTCGGACTTTGGTATACACGGTCCGCTATCTCAAATGCCTGATCTCCGCTGATACGGACAATCCCGATTCCGGAACTGCTGACCGCTGTGGAGATCGCTGCAATCGTTTCACCTTTCATTGATTCCTCCTGATATTCAAAAAGTCTGATTTTCGGCAGCATATCTGCCGCACTGAAAATCAGACTCCTATCACTTACAACTATTTTACTTTACTGTTTTTTTAATGTAACAACAACTTTACGATATGGCTCTTCGCCTTCGCTGTGTGTAGACACCAGTGGATCGTTCTGCAGCGCAGAATGGATCACTCTTCTTTCGTATGGATTCATCGGCTCTAAGAATACCGGCTTCTTTGTTTTCTTAACTTTGAATGCAATATTCTTTGCCAGATTTTCCAGCGTCTCTTTTCTGCGTGCACGGTAGTTTTCCGTATCTACTTTCACACGTACATATCCTGCATTGCCTTTGTTGACAACAAGACTTGTAAGATACTGGATAGAATCCAGAGTCTGCCCTCTTTTACCGATCAGAACACCCATGTCTTTTCCGGAAAGCTCGATGTTCAGATTGTCATCTTTATCAAATGATGTTTTGATAATGACTTCTGAATCCATTGCTTCAAACATTTTCTCCAGAAATTCTTTTGCATCTTTTTCTGCTGCTTCTTTGTTGAGCGGAAGTTTTTCTCTTGGAGCTGCCTGTTTTGCCTGCGGTTCTTCTTTCTTTCCTTCCACCGCTTTTTCAGCTTTTGGCTGCGGCTGATTTTCCGGTTTCTTCTCAACCGGTTTTCCTTCCTTCTTTTCCACTGTTTTTTCAAGCTGTTTTTTTACCGGCTCTTTTGTAAATTTCTTTGCCGGTTTTTTCACAGGGCTTTTCTTTTCAGAAATGTCCTTCAAAGGATCTCTTACGGCTTCCTCAAAATCAAGAGAAATATCTTTTTTCTTTCGCGCACGAATGATTGCCGGTTTTCTTCCAATTCCGAAAAGTCCGGAAGTTGCTTCCTGAACTACATCATATTCAATATTGTCACTGCTCGTGCCAAGCTGAATGGCTGCATTCATGATCGCTTCATCTTTTGTCTTTGCGGAAACTTCGATATACTCTTCCATTTAAATACCTCCCATCCTTTTTCTCCCCATATTACCTTTTTCGTAACAATTCAGACTCTTTCTGATTATTATAATTCCTAAGGACAGTCCTATTTTTTCCTGCCTTTGTAATTCTTTTCATCAAACTGCTGAACCATTCTTGCTTTTGCTGCAATGCTTCCTGGTTTCGCATCTGCATGTTTATAATACTCCGTGGAATCCTGGATTTTTTTCTGACGCTCTGCCAGCTTCTTCTCATCCACTTTCTGTTCATTCTCAAGCTCTTTAAAGCTTACTTTTGCATGCTCAGAAATTTTCTTTGGCGGAAGTCCCTGTTTTTTCCGTTTCGCATTCATCTTCTCAATATTTTTGCGAATCAGCTCGTCTATATCCATTTTTTCCATATGTTTATTTACGAAAACCTGCTGGATGCCTCTGAATACCGCACCTGCAATCCAGTAAATACCAAGACCGATCGGAAGTGACAGACAGAAAAATACAGATACCAGCGGCATCATATTATTCATCATTTTCATGGAACTTTCCATGGAGTTGCCATCGCCTGCAGGACTTGATGCTGCCTGAGGCATCAGTCTTGTGTTGAGCCACTGACTTAAACCTGCCAGTACCGGGATCAACAGCGCACATACAAATAAAATCCAGTTATGCGCCTTGAAATTTTCCACCATCGCTGCCATTGGTGAGTTGGAAATATTCAGTCCCAGGAAATAATTCATCTTATCAAGACTGCCTGTTGTCTGCGAGATCAGGTTTGACAGATCCGGAAACTTCTCTGCCATTGCAGTCCAGTCTGCCGGTTTAAATTTGTACAGTGCATCAATCGCACTGTTTGCTGTATAACCAAGCTTCTGAAAATTCACCTGATTTCCTACTGTATCCACTAAAAACTGCTGTGTGCCCTGTGTCTTTAAAAGAACATTTACAAGAGGAGTAAATACATCTTTTACACTTGCAACGTAAGCCGGAATGTTCCAGATTACACGATACAACGCAAACAGGATCGGCAGCTGAATCAGCATCGGAAGACATGTTCCCATCGGAGAAACACCATATTTCGCATATACATTCTGTGTTTCCTCGTTCATCTTCATCATACTTGCCTGATCGTTTTTGCCGGCATACTTTTTCTGGATCGCCTTTATCTCAGGATTCATAATCGCAGACATCTTTGAAAACTTCTGCTGTTTGATTGTGAGTGGAGTGAGCAGGGCATAAATAACCAGTGTAAACAAAATAATACATACACCGATATTGGAAATACCAAATACCCCGTCAGTGAAACTAAAAATCGCATTCATCAGAAGACCCAACAGTGTTGCCACCTGTCCAATGATGATGGTGTTGCTTTTCGTTAATAACATAACTTTCCTCCTGCATATTCACCTGACATTATACAGCAGTTCTTCATATTCAATTTTCTATTTTTAATTCTTCCTGCCCGTTTACGGAACGGGATCATAACCACCCTTCGAAAAGGGATTACATCGCAAAATCCTCCAGCATGCCAGTAAGCTTCCTTTTACAGCCCCATATTTCTGTATCGCCTCCAGGCCATACTGTGAACAGGTCGGTGTATAAGGACATCTGACATGTTTGAGGGGTGATATAAATTTCTGATAAAACCGGATCATCGCGATTAAAATATTTTTCATGAATATCAACCTGCTATTTTATGCACTTTACCAAGATGTAATAATGCACTTTCTATTTCAAAATAATTCTTATCTTTTGCAACAGGTCTTGCAATTACTACCATATCATATCCTGAGTGAAACTTCTCTTCACTCAGACGATAACTTTCTCTGATCAATCTGGCCAGTCTGTGTCTGACCACACTATTGCCCACCTTTTTACTGACCGATATCCCCAGTCTGTTTCTTTCTGTATGATTTGGATAAACATACATAATAAGATATCGGTTGGCGGCTGATTTTCCACACTTATATACCGTCTGGAAATCTCGGTTCTTTTTCAAAGATTCTGAAAATATCATACTGCTTCCTTTTCTCTGTCCTCCTTATGAAAAGACGAACATAGAAGAAAAGGCCACATATCTGCGGCCTATGCTGACAATTTTTTTCTTCCTTTTAATCTTCTGGCAGCAAGTACTTTTCTTCCGCCTGCAGTGCTCATTCTTGCTCTGAATCCGTGAACTTTTGCTCTGGATCTTTTTTTCGGCTGAAATGTCATTTTCATTATTACGGCACCTCCTTATCAATATTAAATCTGTTTAAAAAACATCGTTTCAATTATATGGGCAAACCCTTGTAAAGTCAAGTAATTCCTACATTTTTTTCAACCAGAAGTCTAAAAATTTCATAAACCTCTTTCTGTCTGTATTTTAGTTTACATAAACTTATCCACACTTTGGGGATAACTTGGGGATAACTTTTTTATTTCATGTGAAAAACTTTTTGCAGTTTTTCAAAAAATCGCTTAAATACAGTAATTTTTCGCTGTGGATGATGTTCTTTTAGTTATACACACTGTACTTTTTTCTACTATTGATTTTTCATTCTTTTTCTGCTCTTTTTTTCGTTTCCTGTTTTCATTTTCCCTTTATTTTCAACATTTTTCATCCTTTCTATCTCACAAAAACAGTTATGTAAACTTATTGGTTTACATAAAGTTATCCACACTTTGGGGATAACTTGGGGATAACTTTGTGATTTCATGTGAAGAATTTCCCCTGTTTTTTCGCAAATGCCTATTTTATCGCATTTTTTCGTGTGGATTACTGTCGAAAAGTTATGCACACTCAAAAATAAGCATTGATAATTTTCCTGTTTTAGTTTAATATTAAATAAGCAAAACTGGCCTTAAAAGGAGATTCTCATGAATATCATAGAAGAAAAGTGGGACAGTATTGTGGATACCCTGGCAACGGAGTTCGAATTTTCCTCTGTATCCATCAATACCTGGATCAAACCACTTCAAGTACAAAGATATGACAGCAACGAAGGTGTGCTTTATATTTATGTCCCGATCGATGAAATGGGGATAACGCAGGACTTTATTAATGTCTATATAAATAAGAGATTTACCGTTCCACTTCGTTCTACGATTGCAGAAATTACCGGACTTGACTGCAAAATTGTATATACAGTAGAACAAGATGTCTTAAAAGAAGCAGATTCCACCTCAAATACTGACAGTTCTTTCAATAATATATTAGAAAAAGCAAATTTAAATCCGGAATATACTTTTGAAAATTTCGTCGTTGGAAGCAATAACAAATTTGCACACGCTGCATCTTTGGCAGTTGCCGAATCCCCCGGTGAAATCTACAATCCCCTCTTCCTCTACGGAGGTGTTGGACTGGGGAAAACCCATCTGATGCACTCGATCGCACACTTTATTTTGGAAAATAATCCACAGACCAGGGTGCTTTACGTAACCAGCGAATCCTTTACGAATGAACTGATTGAAGCGATTCGAAATGGCAATAATACAGCTATGACAAAGTTCCGTGAAAAATACCGCAATATTGACGTTCTGCTGATCGACGATATCCAGTTTATTATAGGAAAGGAATCCACACAGGAAGAATTTTTCCATACTTTCAATGACCTGCACGGTGCGAAAAAACAGATTATTATTTCATCTGATAAACCGCCAAAAGAAATCGCAACCCTTGAAGGAAGGCTGAAATCCCGCTTTGAATGGGGACTGATCGCAGATATTTCCTCACCTGATTATGAGACAAGAATGGCCATTCTCCGTAAAAAAGAAGAACGCGATTCCAAGGAAAAAGGATATCATCTGGATGATGAGGTTATTCAATATATTGCTACCAATATCAAGTCAAATATCCGTGAACTGGAGGGGGCACTGAACCGCATCACTGCGATGAGCAGTCTGGAACACCGCGAAATTACAGTAGAACTTGCCCAGGAAGCCCTGAAAGATATGATTTCTCCAAATGCCAAACGGGAAATTACTCCAGACTTGATCCTGATGACAGTCGCAGAACACTATCATATTAAAGTAGATGATATAAAAGGTTCGAAACGAAGTGCTGATATCGTCGGGCCAAGACAGATTGCCATGTATCTGTGCAGAGAAATGACCAGTACACCACTGAAAGCAATCGGAAAACTGATGGGAAACCGTGATCATACAACGGTACTTCATGGAGTTGAGAAGATTTCGAAAGAAATTGAGACTTCCAATGACCTGAAAAACACCATTGATATTATTAAAAAGAAATTAAATCCAAACTAGACGGCAGAAAAAGCATCGTCTTTTTATTTGTGCACAATTCTATGTGGATATGTGTTGGATACTGTGTGAATAACTTTACCCTGTTTCTGAAGATGTGAATAACCCACCGGTTTTCCTCAGAATTTTGTGGACTTTTCACCAGTTTATCCAACCTGTTTTTTCCTGTAAATTCAAGGATTTTTGGAGTTATTCACATATTCACATCCCCTACGGCGGCTACTGCGGATTTTCTCTTCAATATATCTCACACACACCACAAAGGAGTTATCAACACAATGAAATTAATATGCCCAAAAAACAACCTTCTTAAAAGTGTTAACATTGTCTTGAAAGCCATTCCTGGAAAAACAACAATGCCTATTTTAGAATGTATCTTAATTGATGCATCTACAAACTGTATCAAATTTACAGCCAACGATATGGAACTGGGAATTGAAACTATTGTTGACGGTACTATTTTGGAAAAAGGAATTGTTGCAATTGATGCAAAAATTTTCTCGGATATTATAAGAAAGCTTCCGGATAATGATGTTACTATTGAAACAGATGCAAATCTGACAACTACGATCACCTGCGAAAAAGCAAAATTCAGCATCAGCGGTCAGTCCGGGGAAGAATTTTCCTATCTTCCATTTGTAGAAAGAGATCATCATATTACCGTTTCACAATTTACTTTAAAAGAAGTGATTCGTCAGACTATTTTTTCGATTGCGGCAAATGAAACCAATAAAATGATGACCGGTGAACTGTTCGAGATCAAAGGCAATATACTGCGCGTAGTATCCCTGGATGGACATCGCATAAGTATACGTAAAATTGAATTAAAAGAAGAATATACTGATATGAAAGTTGTCGTTCCAGGGAAGACACTTATCGAAATAAGTAAGATTTTATCCGGTGAAACAGAGGATGAAGTCAACATTTTCTTTACAAAAAATCATATTGTATTTGAATTTGATGATACGGTTGTTGTTTCGCGTCTGCTGGAAGGGGAATATTTCCGTATTGATCAGATGCTTTCCAGCGATTATGAAACCAAAATCCAGGTAAATAAAAAAGAACTGCTTGATTGTATTGACCGTGCAACACTTCTTGTAAAAGAGAGTGATAAAAAACCGATCATTCTTTCGATTACGGATGACAATATTGAACTTAAGATCCAGTCTCAGATTGGTTCTATGGATGAAGATATTGATATTGAAAAAGATGGAAAAGATATCATGATTGGTTTTAACCCAAGATTTCTGATCGATGCCCTTCGTGTGATCGATGATGAAACCGTTGATATTTACCTGATGAACCCGAAAGCACCGTGTTTTATCAGAGACGAACAACAATCTTATATATATTTGATTTTGCCGGTTAATTTCATGGTATAAGGAGTGAAATTTTATGGAAACAATTAAATTAAGAGATGAATTTATCAAACTTGGCCAGGCTTTAAAGGCAGCAGGTTTTGTGGAATCCGGCGTGGATGCAAAATATGCCGTTCAGGATGGGCTTGTGAAGGTAAACGGCCAGACAGAAACCCAGCGAGGCAAGAAACTTCATGCCGGTGATGTGGTAGAATATGATGGTCAGACTGTAAAAATTACAGATTAATGGAATGATAGTAAAAACTTTGAAGCTGAATCAGTTCCGCAATTATGAGTCGCTGCAGTTGTCTTTTGACAAGGGAACGAATCTTTTCTATGGAAACAATGCCCAGGGCAAGACCAATATTCTCGAAGCAGTATATCTGTGCGGAACGACGAAATCCCATAAGGGAAGTAAAGACAGGGAAATGATCCGTTTTGGTGAGGAAGAAGCTCATATACGGATGGCGATCAGCAGAAGCCAGAGTGCTTATGAGATTGATATGCATCTGAAAAAGAACCGGCCGAAGGGCATTGCAGTTAACGGCGTGCCGATCCGAAAGGCGGCAGAGCTGCTTGGTATCGCAAACTTCGTATTTTTCTCACCGGAAGATCTTGGTATCATCAAAAACGGGCCGGCAGAGCGGCGGCGTTTCATCGATATGGAACTTTGTCAGTTGGATAAGCTTTACTTACATGAGCTTTCAAATTACAATAAGGTGATCATACAGAGGAATAAGCTGCTGAAAGAGTGTTCTTTTAACAGTCAGTATGAAGATATGCTGGATATATGGGATATGCAGTTGATAAAATATGGAAAAAAGCTGATTGAATCCAGAGAAAGATTTGTCGGGGAGCTTGGTGTGATCGTGGCAGAAATACATAGAAATCTGACGGGCGGCAGAGAAGAGCTGGTGATCCGTTATGAGAACAATGTTTCTGCAGACGAATTCGAAAGAAAACTTCAGACTTCCAGGAAACGGGATCTGAAAATGAAAATGAGCATGACAGGTCCTCACAGGGACGATCTGCTTTTTGAGGTAAAGGGTGTGGATATCCGCAGATTCGGCTCGCAGGGGCAGCAGAGAACAGCTGCACTTTCACTTAAACTTGCGGAGATCGAGCTTGTAAAAAGAGCGATCAAAGATACACCGGTACTGCTTCTGGATGATGTACTTTCCGAACTGGACAGCAGCAGACAGCAGTATTTATTAGACAGTATACATGATATACAGACGTTGATCACCTGTACGGGGATCGATGATTTTATAGAAAACAAGTTTCAGTTGAATAAAGTTTTTCATGTTGCAGACGGTGTCGTTTGCGAAGGATGAAAAGAAAAGACAGGAGGTTACTATGGGCACAGAGAGCAATGCAGAATATGGTGCAGATCAGATTCAGATATTGGAAGGTCTTGAGGCTGTACGAAAAAGACCGGGTATGTATATCGGCAGTACATCGTCCAGAGGTCTTCATCATCTGGTTTATGAGATTGTAGATAATGCAGTTGATGAAGCTCTTGCGGGGTATTGTGATACCATCCAGGTAACGATAAATAAAGATAATTCCGTAACCGTCATTGACAATGGACGAGGCATTCCGGTCGGAATCAACCACAAAGCCGGTATTCCGGCGGTAGAAGTCGTATTTACGATCCTGCATGCCGGCGGAAAATTCGGCGGCGGCGGATACAAAGTTTCCGGTGGCCTGCATGGTGTAGGTGCGTCTGTTGTAAATGCTCTTTCCACGCATCTTGAAGTTACAATCTACAGCGGAGGCAAGATTTACCGTCAGCGATATGAAAGAGGAAAAGTAGTATATAAATTAAAAGTGATCGGAGAATGTGATCCAAAAAAAACAGGTACGATGGTTACTTTCCTGCCGGACGGAGAGATTTTTGAAGAAACTGTTTTTGATTTTAATGTTCTGAAGCAGAGGCTTCGTGAGATGGCGTTTCTTACCAAAAATATCAAGATCATTTTAAGAGATGAGCGTCCGGAAGAGCCGGTTGAAAAGACCTTCCACTATGAAGGCGGCATCAAGGAATTTGTAACGTATCTGAACAAAGGCAAGACACCGCTTTATCCGGATATTATTTACTGTGAAGGAATGAAGGATAATATTTATGTGGAAGTTGCCATGCAGCACAACGATGGATATACCGAAGGTTCTTACAGTTTCGTAAATAACATCACGACTCCGGAAGGCGGAACCCATCTGACCGGTTTTAAAAATGCCCTGACCAAGACTTTTAATTCTTACGCAAGACTGAATAAACTGATAAAAGACACCGAGACACTTTCCGGCGATGATATCCGTGAGGGGCTGACGGTGATCGTAAGCATCAAGATCGAAGATCCGCAGTTTGAAGGTCAGACCAAGCAGAAACTGGGCAACAGCGAAGCAAGGGGAGCCGTTGACAATATTGTTTCCGAGCAGCTTATGATTTATCTGGAGCAGCATCCGCAGGTTGCAAAAATGATCCTTGAGAAATCTATCATGGCCCAGAGAGCGAGAGAGGCGGCAAGAAAAGCAAGAGATCTGACCAGAAGAAAATCTGCGCTGGAAGGAATGTCTCTTCCTGGAAAACTGGCAGACTGTTCAGACAAAGATCCGAAAAACTGTGAAATCTATATCGTTGAGGGAGATTCCGCCGGCGGTTCTGCAAAGACAGCGAGAAGCCGTGCAACACAGGCAATCCTGCCGCTTCGAGGAAAAATCCTGAATGTGGAGAAAGCAAGACTTGACCGTATTTATGCAAATGCAGAAATTAAAGCAATGATCACTGCATTCGGAACCGGAATCCACGAAGATTTTGATATTTCAAAACTGCGTTATGATAAGATCATTATCATGACGGATGCCGATGTCGATGGTGCACATATCAGTACCTTGCTTCTGACATTCCTGTATCGTTTTATGCCGGACCTGATCAAAGAAGGACACGTGTATCTGGCTCAGCCGCCACTGTATAAACTGGAGAAAAATAAAAAAGTCTGGTATGCATACAGTGATGAGCAGCTTGCGGCGATCCTGGAAGAAGTCGGACGTGACCAGAATAATAAAATCCAGCGCTACAAAGGTCTGGGAGAGATGGATGCAGAACAGCTATGGGAAACTACCATGGACCCGGAAAAACGAGTACTCCGCCGCGTTGTCATGGACAACGAGAATTCTTCAGAACTGGATGTTACTTTTACAACGCTGATGGGCGATCAGGTAGAACCAAGAAGAGAGTTTATTGAGGAGAATGCTCAGTTTGTAAAAAATCTGGATATTTAATGCTCAGAAGTAGGAGGAAAAACTGTTGGAAGACAATATTTTTGATAAGATACATGACGTGGATTTGAAAAAGACCATGGAAGAATCTTATATCGATTATGCAATGAGCGTTATCGCAGCACGTGCATTGCCGGATGTAAGAGACGGTCTGAAGCCGGTACAGCGAAGAGTTTTGTATTCCATGATCGAACTGAATAACGGACCTGACAAGCCGCACCGTAAATGTGCACGTATTGTCGGTGATACCATGGGTAAATATCATCCTCATGGAGACAGCTCCATCTACGGAGCACTGGTAAACATGGCTCAGGACTGGTCAACCAGATATCCTCTGGTAGACGGTCACGGAAACTTTGGTTCTGTCGATGGTGACGGAGCTGCCGCCATGCGATATACCGAGGCACGTCTGAGCAAAATTTCCATGAAGATGCTTGCAGACATTGATAAAAATACCGTAGACTTCTCGCCAAACTTTGATGAGACGGAAAAAGAGCCGGATGTACTTCCGGCAAGATTCCCGAACCTTCTGGTAAATGGTACGACCGGTATTGCTGTTGGTATGGCAACGAATATTCCGCCTCACAATCTGCGTGAGGTTGTAAAAGCCGTTGTGAAGATCATTGACAATCGTATCGAAGAAGGCAGAGAGACTGAAATCGAAGAAATCCTGGATATCGTAAAAGGACCGGATTTCCCGACAGGTGCGATGATCCTTGGAACAAGAGGAATCCAGGAAGCTTACCGCACGGGACGCGGCAAAATCCGTGTGCGTGCCGTAACGGAAATTGAATCCATGCCAAACGGCAAGAGCCGTATTCTGGTATCGGAGCTGCCGTACATGGTAAACAAAGCCAGACTGATCGAAAAAATGGCAGAACTGGTACGTGATAAAAAGATTGACGGAATTACAGCGATCACAGATGAATCAAGCCGTGAAGGTATGCGTATCAACATTGAACTTCGAAGAGATGTCAATGCAAACGTCGTACTGAATCAGCTTTTTAAACATACACAGCTTCAGGATACCTTTGGTGTGATCATGCTTGCTCTGGTAAACAAAGAGCCGAAAGTCCTGAACCTTCTGGAGATGCTTCAGCATTATCTGAAACATCAGGAAGATGTTGTTACAAGACGTACACAGTACGAACTCAACAAAGCAGAAGAGCGTGCACATATTTTAAAAGGTCTGCTGATCGCACTGGATCATATCGATGAAGTCATCAGTATTATCCGTGCATCCAGAACAGCGGCACTTGCAAAAGAAGCACTGATGACACGTTTTGAACTTTCCGATGCACAGGCACAGGCGATCGTAGATATGCGTCTGCGTGCACTGACCGGTCTGGAAAGAGAGAAGATCGAAGCAGAGTATGAAGCTCTGATGGCAAAAATCAAGGAGTTGAGAGCCATTCTGGCAGACGAAAATCTTCTGCTTGGCGTGATCAAAACAGAAATCATGGAAATCGCAGATAAATACGGTGATGAGAGAAGAACTTCTATCGGATTTGATATGTATGATATTTCGACAGAAGATCTGATCCCGCGTGAAAATGTTGTGATCGCCATGACAAAACTTGGTTATATTAAACGTATGAGTATTGACAATTTCAAGGCTCAGAACCGCGGCGGCAAGGGCATCAAGGGTATGCAGACCATCGAAGATGACTACATCGAAGAACTGTTGATGATGAATACACATCACTATCTGATGTTCTTTACCAACACCGGAAAAGTATACCGTCTGAAAGGATATGAGATTCCGGAAGCAAGCCGTACGGCAAGAGGAACGGCGATCGTCAATCTGCTCCAGCTCGCACCGGAAGAAAAGATCACGGCGATGATCCCGGTCAAAGAGTACAAGCAGGGCAAATATCTGTTTATGGCAACCAGAAAGGGTATTGTGAAAAAGACACCGCTTCTGGATTATGCAAACGTAAGAAAGACAGGACTTGCAGCAATCAGTCTTCGTGAAGAGGATGAACTGATCGAAGTAAAACTGACGAACAACAAGAAGGATATTTTCCTGGTAACAAAATACGGTCAGTGTATCCGCTTCCAGGAGACCGATGTCCGCAGCATGGGACGTACAGCGATGGGAGTCATCGGTATGCAGCTCAATGACGGCGATGAAGTGGTTGGTATGCAGCTTGATACACAGGGTGATTACCTGCTGATCGTATCTGCAAACGGCATGGGCAAACTGACTTCTGTTGATGAGTTCAAGAGCCAGAACCGCGGCGGTAAAGGTGTGAAATGTTATAAGATCATGGAGAAGACCGGAAATGTGATCGGCGTGAAGAACCTCCATACGGACGATGAAATCATGATGATCAATACCGAAGGCATTGTCATTCGTATGATGTGCAGCGACATTTCCGTTCTTGGCCGTGTGACATCCGGTGTGAAACTGATGAACCTTCCGGAGAATGTAGCTGTGGCAAGTATTGCAAAAGTCCGTGAGACTTCAGCAGGTAACGAAGATATCATCAAAAAGATCGAAGACGAAATGATCGAGGATGGGAAAAGCGACGAAGAAATCAAAAAAGAAGACACAACACAGCAGTAATAAAACTGGAGGAAGACCATGATTTTGCGAAGAATGCTTGCAATCTGGATTTCAAAAGCAACATGTGTAGTATGTAAACTTGCCGGCAGACAGGGGGTAACCCTGGCCGGCAAAATTGCACTTAAAATAGATCCGAAAATCTTAACCGAACTTTCCGGACAGGTAAGAAAAAAGATTTTTATTACCTGCGGAACAAACGGAAAGACCACAACAAACAACCTGCTCTGCTCGGCTATTGAAGCAGGAGGCGAAAAAGTAATCTGCAACCACACAGGCTCTAATATGCTAAACGGTGTCGTATCAGCATTCGTGCTGGCAGCAAAATGGAACGGAAAACTGGATGCGGATTATGCGTGCATTGAGATTGATGAGGCATCAACAGTAAGAGTTCTGCCATATTTCAAACCAGATTATATGATCCTTACGAATCTTTTCCGTGATCAGCTCGACCGTTACGGAGAGATTGATATTACAATGGAACTGCTCAAAAAAGCCATGCATATGGCTCCAGATATGGAACTTGTCGTAAACGGAGACGATGCACTTTCAGCTTTTCTGGCAAAAGATTCCGGAAATAAATATGTTACATTCGGTATTGGAAAGCAGTGTCAGCAGGAAAAAGAAAATGCAAGAGAGATCCGGGAAGGTCAGTTCTGCAAATGCTGCGGAGAAAAGCTGAATTACCATTTTTACCATTACAGCCAGCTTGGGGATTATGAGTGTCCGAACTGCGGATTTAAGAGACCGAAGCTCGATTTTGATGCTGAAAACGTAAAAAGCGGTGGAAAACTTTCCTTCGATGTGGATAACAGAGAAATAAAAGCCAACTATCGTGGATTCTACAACGTTTATAACATTCTGGCAGCTTATGCGGCAGCCCGTACAGCCGGTCTGGAATTAAAAAATTACAACAAAGTGCTGGCAGACTACAATCCGCAGAACGGACGTATGGAGTATTTTCATATCAAAAATACCGATGTGCTGCTGAACCTTGCAAAGAATCCGGCAGGATTTAACCAGAATATTTCCGCAGTGCAGGAGGATGATAAACCGAAAGATATCATCGTGCTGATCAACGATAAAGATCAGGACGGTACCGATATTTCCTGGCTATGGGATGTGGATTTTGACCGTTTTCAGGATATGAATGCAGCGTCGATCACGGTCAGCGGAATCCGCTGCCAGGACATGCGTCTGCGTCTGAAATATGTCGATATTCCGTCAAAACTGGAACCGGATGTAGAAAAAGCGATCCGCGACCGCATCGCAGACGGAACTGGAAACCTGTATGTACTGGTAAATTACACGGCACTTTATGACACTCACAATATCCTGAAAAAATTAGAACAGGAAAAAGCGTAGGAGGCGGCAGAAGCTATGAAAATTACAATCGGACACCTTTATCCGGATCTGTTGAACCTCTACGGGGACCGGGGAAATATACAGTGCATGATGAAACGCTGTCAGTGGAGAGGCATCGAAGCAGAAACACTGGAGTTTAAGCTGGAAGACGAAGTAGATTTTTCCAAACTGGATATTGTGCTGCTCGGAGGCGGTTCTGACCGTGAGCAGATGATCGTCTGCAAAAGACTGCAGCAGATCCAGAAAAATTTTAAAGATTATGTGGAAGACGGTGGTGTTGTGATCGCTGTGTGCGGCGGTTATCAGCTTCTGGGAGATTACTATCAGACGGACGAAGGACGCATGGAAGGACTGCATCTTGTCAAACTTCATACGGAGCAGAAACCGGGAAGACTGATCAGCAATATCGTGCTGAAAAGTGATCTCTTTGATATGCCGGTCGTCGGATTTGAAAACCACGGCGGACGTACCGATATCGGTGATAACCAGCCGTTTGGCAAAGTCCTGTATGGTTCCGGAAACGACGGTGAATCCGGGTATGAGGGCATTGTATACAAGCATGTGATCGGCACTTATCTGCATGGACCGCTGCTGCCGAAAAATCCGCAGGTCTGCGACTGGCTGATAGAGAAAGCACTGGAGAGAAAATACGGAGAAGAAATCAAACTTCAGCCGTTGGATGATCAGGAAGAAAAGGAAGCAAATGCTTATATAGTAAACAGATTTGTAAAATAAAATGATGCCAGGGTCAAAAGGTCTAAATCCACATGAGCTTGCCCATAGGTGGATGAAAGACCTTGGGACCCGCCCCGATATGAGCATAAAAGTGGGAT
>OLQG01001090.1_pt1 | contig 18722 bp, 16 predicted proteins | sample 1672221 | NCBI WGS metagenome assembly OLQG01 (sample SAMEA3136660, study PRJEB25190) | human gut metagenome | biome: human gut; feature: human-associated habitat; material: faeces | place: Austria | collected 2013
GCAGTAAAACACATGCATCTATCATTTTGGCGCAAACGTAATTTATGAGTAACGTAGCAATATTTTGTGCTTTCGTTCCATTGAAATCAATTCCCTTGGAGATTTATCCAGTTCTATAGCAATCTGAACAACATCCTGTTTATGGGATGTCATATCAAAAATGCTGGCTTTTCGAGATGGATCAGGTATCTGAATATTACGGTGCGGCAGAGCCGCCAGTCCGGTGTGGCGAGAGCCACCTGTCCGGACTAACGGAGCCACCTCAGTTTGTTTATTAAGTTACTTTGCCATTGCTGGATCCAGTCCATATACTTCTCTCATAGAGAGGTCTTTAGATGGGTCAACACTTTCAATATCGATTTTATAGGAATCATACGAAATACGATCCATGATGGCATCGGCAAGAGTACTTTCACCATCACAGATTTGCTGGTACCATTCACTTTCACGGAACTGAGAACAAAAGATTGTTGAAGATTTTTTACGTCTTTTATGTATCAGTTCAAAAAGATTTCTAGCTTCAGCTTCGGTCAGTTTAAGAAGCAGCCACTCATCAAGGATCAGTACTATTGGCTTGGTATATTTCTTCAGGACATTCGAGAAAGTTCCATTGTCCCTGGCAGCCTGTAAGTCCAATAATAGATCAGGAAGTCGTACATACCGTACTGAGTAATAGTGCTTGCATGCTTCCATGCCAAAGGCACAGGCCATATAAGTTTTACCACTTCCGGTTGCTCCAGTAATAAAGATGTTCCGGTATTCTGTAATGTATTCACAGGTTGCCAGACGGTTGATCAGTGCTTTGTTCAGCTTTCGTCCAGAATGGTAATCGATCGCTGCGATGCTGGCATCTGGCTGTTCAAACTCAGCCTGGTGGATCAGCCTTTTCAGACGATTGTTTTTACGGTTGCTATACTCGACATCAACAAGCATACCGAAGCGATCTTCGAATGGAACTTCCTTCATTGCAGGATCATCCATCTGGATGCGGAATGCATCTGCCATAGCAGTCAGACGCATTTCAATAAGTTTATCGATTGTACTTTGATTTGTCATGATTGTTTACCTCCATAGTATCTGGCTCCTCTGGTTATGCCGTGTGGTTTTTCTACTTGAGATGATTCTGATTCGGTATCAGGTGCATCCTTTGTTGCAACCAATAGATTTTTGATACTTTTATAGCTGGGTTTACCGGAATAAGAGAGCGCCTTAGCGCAGACCTGTTCCAGCTTTTCTGATGAATATTTTTCTGCCAGTTTCAGTAATCCCATGCAGCTTCTGTAGGATTTCTGTTCAATCCTGCCGGAGGTAAGTATTGCATCGACAACCTTACTTGTGTTAATTCCAATCGAATCAGCCCACTTACGGAACCGATCACCGTTCCATTCCAGATATTTCTGGTGTTCCTGCGGCATATGTTCTGTCACTGTAGAATACTGACCGCTTCTTCCATAGAGTCGTCTGTGAGAGGCAATACGATTGTGATTATAAAATATTTCAACCGTTGTATCTGTTATACGCACATCAACCTTATTTTTGATATACTGATAAGGCACGGAGTAGAACATTCTGTCTACTGCGATGTGATAGTTAAACTGGACGGTGGCTTGTTTCCACTCAGCCAGTTCAAAAGGTGTAGTAGGCAACGGAGCCAGTAATGGCATTTCTTCCCCAAGAAATAAACTGCGTCTGCTACATTCCTTTTTCTGGAATTTACGGGCGTTGTAGGCATCCAGTTTTTCACGGATTGAAGCATTCAATTCTGCAAGAGAGAAAAACTGTTCATTGCGAAGGGCTGCTGTTATCCATGTGGATATCTTTCCTACCGATCCCTCTACATTCGGTTTATCTTTGGGTTTCCGGACTCTGGCCGGAAGGATGGCAAGATTGTAATGTTCTGCCATCTCATGATAAGTTGTGTTTAAGGCAGTGTTGTACCAGTCACTCTTTTTATGATTCACTGCGGTTGTACAGTTATCAGAAACGAGCATAGGTGTGACACCGCCAAAGAAATCAAACATCTGGACATGAGCTTTGATCCAGTTGTCGGTTTTCTCATTCATATATGCTTTTACAAAAGCATACTGACTGTAAGTTAATACACCTACAAATATCCATGCATCTGTTATTTCTCCGGTGTCTGGATCAATGATGTGAGCAGGGTCACCTGCCCAGTCAACCTCAATCTGTTCACCTGGTTTTCTAGGGATATGCATGGTAGCCCTGCGTTTTTCTTCATCCTTCTGGATGTAGTAACAGAACTGAGAATACATTAGAGGCTCTTCGCTGCTCATGCGGCACTCCTCACAGTATTCTACCCAGAGAAGCTTTTTGTTTACGCCGTTCCGCAGAAGTTCTTTGCGGATGTAGTCAAAGTTTGGCATACGTTTATTCGTTGCCGACTTATCTTTAGGAAACATCAGCTCCTCTAGCGCACTGTCGGTCATGTCAAAATCCAGCGGCCATGAAAGATTGATTTCCGCTGCTTTTTTCAAAACCTTGGCGACTGTGTTTCTGGATACACCGCAACTCTGTGCGATGTTCCTCTCACTGAATCCTAAGCTTTTCAAGCGTAGGATTTCACGATACTTGGTCATAATTTACGACCTCCTTTATCTGTATTCACACCAAAGGTGTGTATTTACAGTATAAAGGAAATATATGTAATAGAGTCCAATAAGGTGGCTCTGAATTACCGGAATATATGGCTCCCATTCTCCGGAATGGTGGCTCTCAAAGTCCGGACAGGTGGCTCAGAGAGCCCCGGAATAATCACTTATTGGGTTGTATATTACAAAGGGGGTATATGACTCATTATGAAGTTTGACGAAGAGGGTATGAATGTATTTAAGCAGGCTGTGGACAATTTCATGGCAGCAGGAGAATCTGCTTCTTTTGAATTAGCCGGAAGGGTATTGGCAGCGGCTAGGATGGCTGTTGATTCAGTGGAAGAAGATTTGGATGAATTGGATAAGGAGGGGCTGGAGGAAGTAGATAAATTAGCACATGAGTTTTTATCATCAGAGGCAGGTGTTCGGGATTGGGAGTTCAGCAGAAGGATGAAAAGGGCTATGCATTGGGCCCTTACCGGATTGTATGATGATGAAGATGAAATGGTAGAAAATCTGTAGTAAACAAGGCTCCATGACTGTTTAATTCAGTATGGAGTCTTATTTTGTTTCAGAATTTTAATAAGTGATAGAGTCTCTACAGTCCCACGCATTGCAATGGATGCACAATGTTCTTTTTGAGAAATTGTAACATTATAGTTTACAGCATTGTCATAATCTGATGTTGCCATGGCAATTCCTCCAATAAAAAAAGCCGCAGTGTATGCGGCAGTAGAATAAATGCCTATAGTGCAGCCATGGGGATCATCTCAGGTCAAGGGCCTTAACACCAAACCGCTGATCATGGATTTCAGCATACAGCGTATGCCTGCAGGAAAGTTTTCGGTTCAAAGTTGATGATTAAAGATTTCCTTGGTGAAACTTAACAGAATACATATGAAAAAACATGGTGACGGTTTATAGTATTCAAAATATTTGAATCCCGCCGGCAGCTTACTGCCGACAGAATTCAACATTCTGTATGTACATCTGATTCCATTATAGTGTATATAATGACAGCTATACCCCAACTGCAGGGAAGACACGTTTGAGATTTTCGCACTACAGGCAGTGATATTAAAATTCAATGAATGTTGTTGCGTTGCTGACTTTGATCTGAGTATCTAATTCGGATAACAATTTGTCACGTTTTTCGTCCAACTTTGCAGTCAACTTTTCAACAGACAGGGGATCAACTAGTTTTGTGGTATTCTCTTTGATATAGGCATCAACGACAGCCAGAGGTTTGTCCTCTTTGACTTTTGTATCTTTGCCCAGGATGCTTAAGCGCATTGAATCTGCTGTTTCCTTCAACTTTGCATTTTCCTTGTCGCAGACACATACACGGCTGCTATATTCCTGCATTAATTTATTTCGAAGTCTGTCTTCAAAATTGGCCTCGTTATCATAGGCACCCATGTTTCTCATTCTGCTACGGAGTGAAATAGCTGCCGCAACAGTATAAGTGCCATATGATGTGGTGATCTTAGTATTGGCATTAGAGTTGATGATTGCTGCATCAATGGTCTGAAAACGTGCGATGAGGTCCATGATCTGCTGATAGGCAGATGAAGCGGCCTGGTTGAATTCTTCCTTTTTGATCCGTTTATTGTAGACCAGCTCAACATTCGGCTTGATCGTATCAACAAAGCTGGCTTTTTGAATCTTATCATTGATTTTCTTTACAAGCAGGTCGCGTTCGTCAAGGGCCTGCGTAACGAGCATTCGTTCGGACATAATAATACCTCCTGTACTATTCGACATTGTTTGCTGATGTCCATTGTACAGGAGGTTTTTGAGTTTGTCATTGAACCTGTGGTTCAATCAGTTTTGGAATTTAATTCTCAAAGGATGTATTTTAAGTTTATTTAATACCCATGGCTTCTTTGAAAAGGTTTTGTATGAAATTATCTGCTTCTTCTATAAAAATTCAAAGATTGACAGAACCATCAACAGATGGGTAAGCAAAAAAGTGTATAGTAATAATAGGATGGATTATTTCTTTTCAGGGGTCTTAGAGTTAATTTTTTGTAATTCATTAAAAAGGCTATGATCTTCTCTTTGTATATATGCAAGTGAGCCTGCCGTTTGTTTAGAAAACAGAACAGCCTGATTCTTTTTAATAGATTGCTGTTCTTCAAAGCATAACCGTGTAGCATAGTCAATAGTCAATGTTAAAAACTGTAAATAGCGGCGGGCACCAGTCTTGTCCATTTTAGGAGGAGAAAACACCTTGATTAGATTGTCAGTAATGCACTGAATATTGTAAAGAGCGCCAAGACTGTTATAGCCATTTTGTATGATTATTTTGCTGAGAGATTGGGCAAAAGTTTCCTCCAGAGGAAGTTCTTTGGGCTTTTGTACATCAAGAGCGTCAATTTTTCTTTGAATGCGTGCTGAGATGGGAGATATGCCACGTTCGATTCGGGCAATTGTAGATAAAGAACAACCTATTTTATCTGCAAATTCTTTTTGCGTTAATCCAAGGCGTTTACGTTTATTGTATATTATTTCGGCATCTGATGGCTTATTAGATATTATCCTTTCAGTGAGTAATTCGATTTGTTCTGCTTCAATATTTGAAAGTTGATTTTGTGTATTTTCAGTATCTGACATTGTTTATACCCCATTGTTTTCTTTAAGAATAACACAAAATTTATAAAATGATTTTTTTTTACGCTATAAAAGTTATTAAATATTCAAAAATAAGTCATTTAAATGCTAAACAAATAAAATGACTTGTAAATGAATGAAAAAGTATAGAAAATAGGCGGAAGAGAAGTTGAAAATCCGATAATAAATGTAGAGGGATTTTTTAGGAAGGTGATGCTATGGCACGTAGATTGTCGGATGAAACGAAAAAGAAAAGAAAAATGGGTACCGGAGAAGGAAAAGATTATATACCGTACATTACAACAAGTGAAATTAATGGTTTAGGTACTACCTCTGTTATCCGGGACTGGAAAACGGGGCGAGGTGTACATTGCCTTTCGCAAGGGGAGGCTTTATGGTATTACATTTTGAGATGGGATGACAATAATGTAGATATCAGAGAACAGTATCCTCTGGATGTGGATAAGACAGTAGAACTTGCTAAAGAAATGGGGATCAAACATCCACAGAATGAGAAGCATGTTATGACAACAGATTTTCTTGTGACAGAATCCGACGGGACACTGCATGCGTATTCGGTCAAGGCGGATCGGAATTTAAGCAAGAGAACATTACAGTTGTTATGTTTGGAGAAAATGTATTGGGTGACACAGAATGTGCAGTTTAAAATGCTGTTCAAAACAGAGGTAGATGAAATTTTAGCTGGCAATATACGTCTGGTAACAGAATTATATGATAAAGCAAAAGTGACAGACTGGTACAGTAATATAAAACATCAAATAGCAGTGAAAAGGCTGAATATAGATTTAAGCAGTGAACCGCTGACAATAGAATATGTCAAGCGATGTCTTCATTTGGTGGAAAATAACGCATTATGAGTGGAGGAAGCAGTATGGAGAGCAACAATATTGTCTTGTCTGCAGGAATGGTAATTAAAGATATGAAATATCATACATGCTACAGAGTTATTTATATATCTATGAAATTGATTGTGTTGTGTGAGATGTATGTGACTCGATTAGTTTTGAAAGATTACGGATATGATGTGATTTTAGATTTACTTGAACAAAAAGATTTTTCAATTGAGGAAGATGAAGGAAGAGTCTTTGATGCTGATAAGTTGTCTGTATCTGTTAGAGAAAAATATGAACGTTCCAGAGCAGCAATGAATGAGATTACAGCATACTATGGGCCAACATTTCTTGAGTTGAGTGGACGGAAAACAAAGGAAAAGGCAAATGAAATCATGCAAAAATATGGTATACAGAAAAAAGCTTTTTGGAAGATGTGCAGAGAATATTTGCAGAGTGGAATGAAGCTGTATTCTTTAGTAGATGGTAAAGCATTTGCAGTAAAGAGAGAAAAAGAGCGCGTATATCGGAAAAAGCCCGGAAAAAAATCAGAATATATTGAGTCGATTGGTGTTGTAGTAGACGATAAAATAAAAGAAATTTTTGACTGGGCTATAAAAGAATATAAGTCAGGCCGATGGAAAACAGTTCAGAATGTGTATGACGCAATGAACCGAAAATACTTCTCAAAAGAAGAAGTTATCAATGGAATGTCAACGATTGCTTTATTGCCGGAGTCAAGACGTCCTACATATAATCAGTTATATTGGTATTTTAGGCAGCATGTTTCAAAAGAGGAAATGGACAGAATAAAAACATCTGCGGCAGAGCAGAGAAATAACAAACGTCTTTTGTTGAGTGACTCGATGAATGGTGTGAGAGGTCCTGGAGATATGGTTGAAATTGATGCGTGTGAGGCCGACGTATCATTAGTATCGGAAGTAGATGAGAATAGAACCGTCGGAAGGCCAGTTGTCTATTTTATGATTGATGTTTACAGCAGATTGATTTTAGCAGTATCAGTTGCATATGATAATAATTCAGTTCTGGGGGTTACCAATTTGTTTCTCAATCTTGCGGACGATAAAAGAGAATATTGTTCCAAGCATGGTATTCAGTATGATAATGATGCCATATGGCCGTCTAATATCATACCAAGACGACTTAGAGTGGACCGAGGCAGTGAATTTAAAAGCCGTGACTTTGACAGGATATGCAATGAATTAGGTATTGAAAAACAAATCGTTCCAGGGGCCAGTGGTTCTTTGAAAGGTATTGTTGAACAGTCATTTCACCAGATGCATGCGGTTCAGAAAGTTCACCTTGAAAACCATGGCTTGATTGAGCAGAGGTATGATTCTCGCCATCATCAGGAAGCAACATTAACGATTTCACAATATGAGAAAATGGTGATTAACTTTGTGTTACTGCATAACCAGCAGTATAATGAACATTATCCATTAACAAGGGATATGATTGAAAATAAGATACGGCCTATACCGGCACTATTATGGAGATATGGTATTGAAAAGTATGGAGCTCCGCGGCAGATTATGGATTATACGCAGTACTGCTACAATCTGATGACTCCAATTAAAGCAAAGGTAAGCAGAAAAGGTATATACTACAAAAACTTGTTTTATTATGCACCTGAGGATAAAAATCTGAAGCGTAAAATGTTTGAGGCCGGAAATAAAAAACTGCCATTTGAAGCCAGAATGGACATGAGAAATATTGGAAATATTTATTACATACAGGATGGCAAGGTCATTAAAGCAGGACTCAATAGGGATATTACTGGTAATGGAGATTTTGAGAATATCACAATGAAACAGTGGAATGATTATCTAAAGGCTATAAGACAAATGGATGCGGATGGTCGTCGTTATAATGAGAGCATAAGAACGTTTGGATATTCGGTTAATGCAGCAATTGTGCGGGAGGCTGTAGGAAAATCTTCAGCATCGGTATCAGATGATAAAAAAATGCATGAAGCACGTGAATTAGAAAAACAGAGAGTTTCAAATCTGAAAAAGATGAGTACGGAGGAGTTTGTTATTGATGATGGAGAGACGATGGAGAAAGTACCATCTACTATTTTAGATTGCACGCAAAGTGAAGATACGGCTGAAGAAAAAGAGAAACACAATGACATAGAAAATGAAGAAAATTTCGAAGAAGCACTTAGTGACTTTTGGAATATGTAGTGAGAGGATGAGAATATGGTTAAATATGAATATGCAAATATTGATGACAATACTTCTCAGTATGAAGATTATGATTTAACGACACAGAAGGTAGTAGATGCTATTTATAGACCGGCTCATATTAAAATGGCAAGGGGAAATCCATACATAGAAGCATTGCCGTTGCCAATACAAGACACAAGTATTTTGACAAATGCTTATACAAAAAGATTGCCGGGGTATAGCAGGGAAGAAATTTCCTCAATGTCAACATTTGATAAAATGATGGAAGTAGAAATGCTTACAAAATTAAGAATGCCGCTGCCATTTCAAAAATTTCTTGAATATCAGATGTACCGTGCATTAGTACTTTCGTATTGTACAAGAACAGTTCAAAAGTCTAAAAATCATATATTAAAATATACGGCGGAAAATGAATGGAAGGAAACAGACAGGCTTCTTCTTGGAAACTCAGCAGACTCAACAGACGCAGGATTTGGATTGGTTGGGTATTCCGGGTGTGGAAAAAGCTCTGCAATACAAATATTATTGTCACACTACCCACAGGTTATCAGACATACAGATGATAATGGAAGATCGTATATACAGATTGTGTATCTTGTTGTCAACTGTATTACGAACAGTAATTTTTCGGCATTGTATGCAGGAATAGGGGATGCGATTGACAAGGCATTGCAAAATACAGTACCGGTGTATGAAGAAGAAATTGAAAAGGCAAGAGGACTGGGAGAAAAGGCTGAAAAAATCAGACATTATATTGAGCGATTTGCAATCGGCATTATTATTTTTGATGAGATACAGTTGATCGATTTCAATAAAACAAAAGAGAATAGTTTTGATTCATTGCTGACATTGGCGAACAGAACAAAGGTAGCAATAGGCGCAGTAGGAACGGAGGACGCAATGGATAAGATGTTTCGCAGACTTCGTACAGCAAGAAGGATTGGATGTATTATTCAGGGAAGTTTATATTGCAGCAGTAAGGATTATTTCCGTGTTCTTGTGAAAAGTATTTTCAGATATCAATGGTTTGATGAACCTGTAGAGGTAACAAAGGATATTATAGATACTTTGTATGAAGTTACACATGGAATAGTTAACCAGTTGGTTAATATATATTCTTCAATGTGCTTTGATTATTTGGATAAAAAGAAAAAGCCAGTTATTAATGGCGATTATATTCGTTCTATTTCCAAGACATTTTATCCTGGAATTCAAGCAATACTCGAAAACATGAAAATGAGTGAGGCGGAGAGAGCTTATCATGCATTCAAAGAGGATGCAGAGATTAGAAAAGAGCTCTTGTTAGACCAGAAGAGACAGGAAGAGGAAATGAAAGAAATTGAAGGGGTTCTCCAAACAAAGGCGGAACAGGGCATCAGTCTCGAAAATGTAATTGCGAATATTACAGCCCTGTATGATTATTCTGAACAGCAGATAGAAGAAGCGTATAAGAAAGTTATAAATAGGAAATCTTCTGAAGGAAAAAGCGAGAAAGAAATCAGCAGATTAGTTTATGAACAGCTGAACCGGTTGCCAAAGAAAAATCAGCAGAAGAAAGTTACTCAGGAAAAGTTTTCAGATGTGGTACAAATGCAGGAATTTTTAAATATATAAAATCGTTCATATTGTATAATAATAATACGGAATAAAATGCGGTTTAATCAAAACGCATTTTTTCCGTAGAAGGAGGAAACGATGGGAATCATACCAATTGAAGAAAAGTATTTGCCGGATGAGCTGTTTTATTCCTGGCTTTGTCGTTTAAGTGAAATTAATCTGTTACCGAAGAGTTCGTTTATAAATGGCTATTGTATATTGAATGAAAAGAATGATAGAAACAGAAATCGGCCTATAGCGCTGGATTTAAAAAGGGAAATTGCAGGTTTATGTGGCAATCTGCATGATAAGCCGGATGCCATGAAAGTGAGTATGGATACTACAACATTTCCTTTTGAGGCAATAGTAATGACAGAAGAACTGCAATCCAGAAGAGTCATGAATATGTTTTGGCCGATAGATAAGTTAAATACTGATGCAAGATCTCTTTTTACAGGGATAAAAATATGTCCAGAGTGCATCAAAAATGATAAAGTGCCCTATATAAGAAGAGCACATCAGTTGACGGGGGTATGTACTTGTCATATACATGGATGTAAGTTAATGGCTTATATAGGACGAAATGGACACGAAATGGATTTTGACTTGGACAACTATAAAGAAGTAGAATCAAATATTAAAATGGAGAGTATGCAGTTTTATGCGCGTTATGTATATTGCTTACTTAAAGCTGAAGTACAGACAAATGCACATACAGTTACTTCGGTACTAGTAAAAACCATGAATGAAAAGAATCAGTACCGAGATATTATAAGCGGGAGTGAAAATTTAATAAAGGATATGAAACAGTGGCAATATTCAGACTTGATAACACAGGATATTGAAAAATTTATCATGAGAAGAAGATGGTATTCTAATGCACCATCCATGAAAAGAATTATGCCAATCATTATGTTTTTTTATCCGAATCCGGAAGATTTTATTTCCGTTTTGCCAAAGCAGGAACCAATAATGAAGAGGTATCAATGTAATAAGTGTCATCAGGAATATGTTTCAACGCCTTATCTTGAGAGAAATGGATGGGGATGTCCACACTGCAATCAGGGTATACCTGAGAAAACGAGATTTAAAAATCTTGTTAATATTTATGGAAAAGAAAAATATGAGTTACGTACTGAGTTCGAAAATATGAACAAAAAAGTTAAGATGTATCATCAGAAATGTGGAAAAGAAAGACTGTTCGTTCCAAGAGATTATTTATTTGGTAGAAGCAGATGTGTATGTGAAAATGTCATGTATCAAGAAGAAGTAAGAAGAAATGTTGAAAGATATCCTCAATTCAAATTGCTAGAATTTATAGATACAAATACGCCTATGATTGTTTTACATAAAAAGTGTAATCGCTCATTTCCATGTAATTATTATCAATTTATACACTCACCGGTATGCCGAGTCTGTTATCCGAAAGTTATGACGGAAGATTTATATGCACAGAGAGTCAAAGATTTGGTTGGTGATGAATATACAATAAAAAAAGGGTTTAGGACAACACATGAAAAGGTGATATTAAAACATAATAAATGTGGAAATGAACAGGCATATATTCCGTTTAATTTTTTTAGGGGACAGAGATGCAAGTACTGTAATGAAAGGGTAACTAGGAATATACTGGAGAATATGCTTTCAGCCTGTTCTGAAGGAAGATATACGATTACTGATTATAGTAAAGTCAGCTGCGTTGTACTTGATAAATGTACAGGAAATGAGATTAGTATTTTTCCACGAAAACTTCGTCAGGAAATTGTAAGACCTACACCGTCTGATCTTTTTGAGTTTTCTAAAAAGATAACAGAAGTAGATGTTGCTATGTCCGAGTGGGATTCCTTCTTTCGATTGTTGTGTGAATACAGAGAAGAATATGGAAATACAAATGTACCAGGGCGTGTAGTATATAAAAGTCACCGTCTGGGCAGTTGGGTTGGAAGTCAGAGAAATGCATATCAAAATAATACACTTAGAAAGGACAGGGAAGATCTGCTTCGTTCAATAGGTTTTGACTTTGAATGGAGAGAGACAGTTTGGCTGCAAAAATTTGAAATATATCGTCATTATGTGGAGATAACTGGAAATCCGTGTGTGAGCTTTCAAACAGATTTTGAAGGGGTACATTTAGGAATCTGGATTAGTGAGCAGAAAAAAGCATATAGAGCTGGAACGTTATCAGAAGATAGACGAAAAAAATTGGAAGAATTAGGAATGACATTTTAATGGTTAGTTTAGTTTTAAGCCTGAATTATTTTGTATGATACTGTTATATGAAATTATTTAGGCTTTTTCAATTATAAAAATTAAACTTGTTTCCTTTTGTAATTCATTTTATAAGGGAAAAAGTTTATATAAGAAAATCGTTGTTTCGTTTGTTAATTCATAAAAATGAGGTAAAATTAAATGGAAAAAATGATTGTTTCCTTTTATAATTCATATTTTTGCGGGAAAATAGTTAAAAGTATGGCAACTTGTTTCCTTTTGTAATTCATATAAACAGTGGATGTAAAATGAATTAAGGCAAATTATGATTGAGGGGTGCAGAGTGCCAGTGGCACTCGTTTTGCAACGAACGAAGTAGAACGAAGAACTGTGACACTCTGATTACATAGATACCCGAAAGGAAATCCATGTAATCAGAGGGCTAAGCCAATGAGTATTTTTTATTTTCAGACACCCTCAATCACATGAAGTCCTGCAAGACGGGCCATTTCCATAATGGACTGCTTGGAAACTTTCTTGTCATGGAAATCAATCAGTTCATCCATATTGCCGGTAAAGATATCACTGGCTTCATATTTTCTCAAAATAATGCGATCGTCATCTACAAAGATTTCAAGCGGGTCATGTTCGCCGATATTCAGGTTGCGTCGGAGCTCAATAGGGAGCGTAATTCTTCCGAGATCATCCAGCTTTCTTACAACACCTGTGCTTTTCATCAAAAAAACCTCCTTATTTCAGGCAGGCAAAGGGAAATCGTGCCTGCGGAAAACAAAAAAAGACAACCAAAACAAGTGTTTCGATTGTCTCCATTGACATACATATTTATCTGCGTTTTAATATATCATTTAAGAAAGAAGATGTCAACTGAAATTGTTGAAATTTTCCAGTATGTTGGTGGAAAATATATTGTCATATCGGGGTGCAGATGGTAAAATAAATGAGAGAATATCTGACACGGGGGTTATAAATGTCGGATAAACAAAAAGATAATGGAGGGGTTTACGATGAGAATTTTACCAGAAGAAACAGGCGCTGTTGTGATTGATATGCAGGAGAAGCTGATGATGGCCATGAATGAGACAAAGGCCTGCGAAGAGAAGGCTGCAATGCTTCTGAAAGGCCTTCAGGTGCTGTCGATTCCGACGGTGATCGTTCAGCAGTATACAAAGGGACTGGGCTATACATTGCCGTCACTTTATGAGGCAGCAGGCACAACGGAATACTGTGAGAAGGCATCTTTCAGCTGTTGCAGAAATAAGGCGGTTCTTGATAAGCTTGAGAGTATGGGGAAGAAGAATATTCTTGTGATGGGAACAGAAGCACATATCTGTGTTCTTCAGTCCTGTATTGATCTGAAGGCAGCAGGATTCCAGCCGGTGATGGTGGTGGATGCAGTTGCTTCACGGCGGGAAGCAGACAAGAAGATAGCCATTGAGAGAGCAATCCAGGAAGGTATTCTTGTGACAACAGCGGAAGCAGTCCTGTTCGAACTGACCCTGGACTCAACGAATCCATGCTTTAAGGCCATTTCCAAACTTGTGAAATAGTATCTTATAAGAGCGTGAAATAATAGAATATGATGAAGAAATCCCTCATTTCAAAACAATATGGTTCAGAAGCCATTGGGTTTTGAAATGAGGGATTTTGTCTATTATTTGGCCTTTTTGTCGGCGGATTTCTTATCAGTAGATTTCTTGATGAATTTCTTCAGTTTCTTGCGGGTGCCTTTGCTGATGTCGTGTTCCATCAGATCTGCTTCGGCAAGAGCTGTCTGTTCGTCTACATCAAGGATCTCCGTGAGAAAACGATAGACGATCTTGTTGGTATCAAGGATATTCTTGGCTGTGTCACGGCCTGCGTCCGTCAGGGTAATCTTGCCGTAATGCTCATGTTCCAGCAGTTCCAGTTCCTTCAAGGTATTCATGGCCCGGTTGACACTTGGCTTGGAGATACCCAGGGAACGGGCAATATCTGTGATGCGCACTTTCTGACCTTCAAGGTTCAAAAGGTATATTTCCTTTAAATAATCTTCCAAAGACGCGGATAATCGTGTTGTTTCTTCTTTCATTTTATTACCACCTTTCAACTTGTGAGGTCGGTTCTGTGTCTTTTGATGGGTGCAGTGCTCAGATATCCTTCAGATTCTTCTCAAAGGAGGAGAGTCCCTTGATCAGGATCCGGCATTCCTCTTCGGTCAGAGAGGCATGGATGGCATCTACAATACGGGTGTGGAAATCCTCATGATGCCGGAAGGCGGATTCGCCCTTCTCGGTGAGAGATACGAGAACAACACGACGGTCTGTTTCACTGCGGGTTCGAAGAACATATTCCTTTCGAACCAGTCCGTTGATGGCAATGGTCAGCGTGCCCACGGTGACGCCTACCTTCTTGGCAAGGGAGGACATATTGACTTCGTTGTGAAGACCGATGGCATTGATGACATGCATGTCATTGACGGAGATATCCTTGAAGGTGTCCCTGATAAGAAAATTCCGTTCAATATCCAGTGCATGATCAAAAAGATAAACAAGGATTTCGTTCAGCTGATCATAATTATCCATAAAAAATAAACCTTTCACAATTATTCTGTACCTTCTGACATGTGACCTGTCTGAAGTCCATAACGTACATATATCTAAGGCTCATTATAACATTTGTACCATGTGACGGCAAGAAAAATAAAGGGATGAAAAGCAAACAGGAGGCGATGCAGATGACATCTCCTCCTGTCGGAAAATTCTATGATATGATTTAAATTATTTCAGTTCGTCAACAACCTTCTGGATAGCAGCCAGTGCATCATCAGGAAGCTTGTCATAGCCCTCTTTTTCTGTGGCGAAAGCTTTGATCTCGTTGACACGGTCGTTCATGCGGGCTTTGAGCTGATCTGTGTAGTTCTTGTCCTGCATATCAGGCACAAAACCTTCCCAATCCATGATCTCGATATCGGAGAACGGACCCCACTGATGGAAATCAGCACGTTTCTCAACAATAGCTTCGAGGATACCCAGAGTATCTTCTTTCTGGACTTTCTTGCCCATGAAATCGCCGGTATTAACGATGTAGCAGTCAACGTGCTTCTCTTCAACCAGTTTCTTGAACTTCTCATAGTCATTAGCCAGAGGATATGTTCTGAATGGGTTGGCATAAGGAACAACAACCAGTTTGTTCGGGTCAACGCCAGGCGCAAGTCTCTCTGCAGAAGAACGTTTTGTTGCCAGTGTGGCACCCATAACGGAAGCAAGGGAAGCTCCTTTCAGTTTAACAACCGGTGGAATTGTAGGGTCTTTCATAATCCAGAAGATCGCATTAACAGGGGCGTTAATCTTGTCCACACGGTTCGGAGACCAGAGCTTGGACTTGATGGCACGGCCATTGCCGTTACGGATATCTTCTGTGACAAGCTGGATCTTGCCGTCCTCATCCATTGTAGCGGAGCAGTTCTGAGCTGTCAGAAGGAATTTGTTGTCAGCGCAGCCTGTCGGATAGTCCGCAGTCTTGTCGAAATATGTCGGTTCAATGGCAATGGATGAGCATGTATCTGTATTGATAATGAAAGCATCATCATGGAGGACTTTGATCTCATACTTGCCGCCGTGTTTGGCATGTGTCAGAGTGGACTTGCCGGAGCCTGACAGGCCGTAAACGGAAGCAACGTACTTGGAGCCGTCAGGAAGAAGGTATTCCTTCTGGCCGCCGTGGCAGGAAGCATAGCCGTTGCGGTTGGCGATGGCCCATACCATTGTCAGTGTGCCCTTCTTGTGCTCACCAAAGTATCTCATACCAAGGATGCATGCACAGTTTGTCTCTGTATTGAAATAGCAGAGTGTCTTCTTGGCAGGATCGCTTAAGCAGTCAAGGCTGACACCAGGTGCTTCGTTCGGAATCCACTGTGGATCTGAAAAAATATAGATATCTGCTTCTTTGCCGTCGCCGACAGGTTTGGAAGCTTTGTACATCTTAACATAGTCATCGGACATATACTGGAAGTTCAGCATCCAGTTGTAAAGAATGTTCTCTTCACCTTCAGGAATCAGCAGGTGGCACTTCACCATGAATTCAGGGTCAAGGCCTGCGTAAACGGTTGCATGATACAATTTCTTGAACCTTGCCGTGTAAACGGCATCCATAACAACTTTGTCCAGTGCGTCACAGTCAACGCCGGGTTCGCCTGCGATACGTCGGGCTGTTGCGTAACGGCCTGTGATGGCACCGTCATTGAACAGAAGTACTCTTGCATCACTGTCAAGACCGAATTCTTCACCTCTGTAAACAGGCATATCTGTTACGATCGTACCAGGTGAATTCTTGGCCAGATTATAAGCTTCTTTCAATGTGTTGACTTTGACAACATTATTGCCGTAGAAGGCAGCTTCGATGATAGAACGTGTCTTGGAAAAACCAACTTTTCCGGCACCGATTTCGTTGAGTGGATAATAAGCTTTTGTTGACATATCTATACTCCTCCTGAAATAATAATTCAAGTCGAACGCTTGTACATGCTTGTACAGCGTATACCACTAATCAATAGTTTAGTTGATTAAAGAGTGAATGTCAAGTTGAACAGGATAATCAAGCTCTAATATAATCTTTTTGCATATATTTCTCTAAAACATCAAAGGAACATGGTCCGATGTTTAGGATACATTGATGAAATTCTTTTAAATTAAAATCATCACCCATGGTTTCTTCGGTATCATCTCTGAGTTCTTTAAATTCCATATAACCGATGCAGTATGGAAGGTAGGAGGCAGGATCGGAGACAATGGCGCGAAAAACGGAATGAACGGTTTCGTCATCGTCGAGGCCATAGTCGGACAGAAATTCCGTCACATCGTCAGTGGTCCAGCCCTCATAGTGAATGCCAAGATCGATCCGGCCGTAGAGTGCCAGCGTGATATCCTGATTGAGCTGCAGGCAGCGGGCCAGATTGTCATCCAGACCGGTCCATGTGTAAGACATATTTTCGGCATAAGTGGCCCAGCCTTCCACATAACCAAGGAAGTTCATAGCCTGGCGCAGGGGATCCGGGTCTGTGGCGGAGAAGTCAGATTGCTGATAGAGATGTCCGGGATAGCCTTCATGGGCCAGTGTCGTAAAAAGGGACAGATTGTCAGTAATCTGGCTGTTATTCAGGTAAATCACATTGTTGTCAGTGACATCCACAGGCGGAATCATATAAAAGGCGGGATTCATGCTGTCTTCCAATGATTCGGGAACATATTTCAGTGTATATTGGCTGGAAACTGCATCCGGAAAATCTTCTTTCAGCGAGGACTGAAGGGTTTGAAGAATAATCTTCGGGTCGTTCTCTGAAATATCAATGGACTCATCCAGTTTGTCGGCAAGGCTGTCATCGGATGACAGAAGCAATGCCATCTGAACTATTGTATTCTGCAGCGTATCATCCAGCCATTCAATCAGTTCTTCGGGGGTTTTGTCGGAGCCTGTCTGGCTTTTGACAAGATATTCATAGTATTCTTTGCCATGGTCAAAATAACAGAGGCCATTCTCGTTGGTACCGCTGCCTTTTAAAGCTTCCATGCCTTTGATCAGTGACTGGTAGGCAGGAATGACATAATCATGGACGGCCTGGTCATTTCGTTTGATATAATCTGCTTTGTCGCTGTCTGACAGACCGGAAATCGATTCGAGTTTTTCAGGAAAGACTTCAATCAGCATGTTGTTGTCGGGGTCTTCGATGAAAGACTGACAGGAAGCAATGACTTCATCCGCAGATTCATCAGACATAAAGAGGCCGGCATGGGCTTTTTCCTGTTCGTAATCAAGTATATTGTTAAAGCAGTCCGGAAAATCCTGAAGCAGAAGCAGATAATCATCTACATCCGCAGGGCTGTAAAAAGCATATTCAGACATCATAACCGGCAGCAGGCTCTGGGTGCCGGAGGTACTGCTCAGATATTCCGGATAGTAAAACAGGGTTTTGCTGTCATAGGTTTGCTCTGTTTCCAGAAATTCATCGAGAATATCGTAAGTCTGCTGTTGTTTCTCTGTGAGTTTTTCATAGTCAAAATCGTGAAGCTCCTGTCTGAGCGCATCGGTACTGATGTCGGAGACAAATGTATCGATGGGATTCTGCAGATTAATACGTCCAAGGTCAATGGTATCAAGGTCAATATCATAGGCTGAAGGATCCTTGAGCTGAAAATGCAGGGTCAGGGCATCTGTGCTGACTGCATCAGTAAAAATTTCCCGTGTAAAATCATCGAAATCCGCATTGACTTCGTCACTGGCTGTACCGACGCTGTAACGTTGATCATACAGCTCATGGGCCGCAGCGGATGTGAGCATATTGGCGGATGAGCAGCCGCACAGAAGCACAGATGCGGCAATCAGACCGGCGATCAGCCGGTGAAAAGTATTTTTCATGGACAGATTCCTCCTAAATGCAAGTGCAAAATAGTGATGTAAATATTATAACATAGGAATAGTATGGCGGTCTCCTGCTATTTTTATGTTATTTTGCGGGTTGTATTCGAGTTTGGGTTATACTATAATTAATAACTAGTACATCGTTTTCGAAATAACTACACCATTCACTTGCCTGCGAATCCTATTGTACAGGTAGAAAAGCCTCGGCGTAGCCCGCTACG
>OLQG01001092.1_pt1 | contig 18700 bp, 16 predicted proteins | sample 1672221 | NCBI WGS metagenome assembly OLQG01 (sample SAMEA3136660, study PRJEB25190) | human gut metagenome | biome: human gut; feature: human-associated habitat; material: faeces | place: Austria | collected 2013
TCATCCACCTATGAGCAAGCTCATGTGGATTTAGACCTTTTGACCCTGGCATCATTAAATAACAGAAATAAAAGAAAAAAGGAGAAAATTATGTGGGATATTCAAATTCTGGGAGTGGATCTGTATCATATTCTCTTCTGGCTGATCTTATACAGCTTTATGGGATGGATATGGGAGAGCTGTTACGTATCAATAAAGGAAAAGAAGCTGGTAAACCGTGGGTTTGTCACCGGTCCGGTCTGCACGATCTATGGTGTGGGAGCCATGACAGTGTATCTGATCCTGCGGCCGCTGGAAGATCATGGACTGTGGCTGTTTCTTGGCGGAATTATCCTGCCGACCATTCTGGAGTATCTTACAGCATGGGTGATGGAGACGCTGTTTCACACAAGATGGTGGGATTACAGTGAACGGTCGTTTAATCTGCATGGCAGGATCTGTATGGGCTGTTCGATCGCATGGGGATTTTTTACCCTGCTGATGTTTGAGCTTCTTCAGCCTTTTGCACAGTGGGTGATCGGGCTTTTTGATGTGGCGACCGGCCATGCATTCATTATTCTGTGCGGCATTTTATATTGTGTGGACTTTATCGTATCGTCACTTGCAGCATTCCAGCTCGGCGAAAAACTGGAAGCCCTGCAGACTGCCATGGAAGAATTTATCGAATATCTGCAGACAACGAAAGTCTACAGCTCTGCAGAAGAAGCAAGAGAAGTCTTTGGCAATTATAAAAAACATTTGCCAACGAAGAAAGAATTTCAGGAAAAACTGGAAGAATATCAGAGCCGCATTGCAGGCAAGATCGAAGAAAAAGGTCTTGCAGAATACGCCGAAAGCATTCGCTCTCATACAAAGGGATTCCGTGAACAGTATCAGGAAAAGGTATCCAGGATCACTGGTGTTAATAAACGTTTTATGAAGGCTTACCCAACGATCCACAGAGTCTCCGGAAGAAGAAAGGGCAAAAAAGAAACAGAAGAAAAATAGGATAAAAAACAGTCCCTGCTTTTTCGGACTGTAATATAAAGAAGGAGGAGAAGTGTATGCTGCGTTTAACATTTTTGGGTGGCATTCATCCAGATGACGGAAAGGCAATGTCCAAGGACAGGCTGATCCGGGAGGTTTTGCCCAAAGGAGAGCTGGTTTATCCGCTTTCCCAGCATATCGGGGCACCGGCCAAAGCGATCGTTGCCAAAGGCGATCGTGTGCTGGCAGGTCAGAAAATTGCAGAAGCCGGGGGGGTTGTATCTGCAAATATTTTTGCTTCGGTATCAGGAACGGTTAAAGCGATCGAGCCAAGACTTGGGGTGGGCGGAGACATGCAGGAATCTGTTATTATTGAAAACGATGGACTGTATGAAGAAGTGGAATTTCCGCCTGAACGAAAACTTTCGGATGTTTCCGGAAAAGAGATCATTGATATCATCAAGGAGGCCGGCATTGTCGGCATGGGTGGTGCCGGATTTCCGACACATGTCAAATATATGCCCAAAGATCCCTCGGCGATCGACCACATCATTGTCAATTGTGCGGAGTGTGAGCCTTATCTGACATCTGACTATCGCAGAATGTTAGAAGAGCCGGAAAAGATCGTAGGCGGTCTGCAGGCGGCAATGAAGATTTTCGGCGGCAAGGTAAAAGGTGTCCTGGCAGTCGAGGATAATAAAAAAGATGCGGCGACAAAACTGCGGGAAGCAGCAAAAGGCATCCCGGATATCGAAGTTGTGGAATTAAAGACAAAATACCCGCAGGGAGCAGAGCGTCAGCTTATTTTTGCGGTAACAGGACGGCAGATCAATTCTTCCATGCTTCCGGCAGATGCAGGATGCGTAGTCAACAACTGTGACACGATCCATGCAGTCTATGAGGCGGTACATTTTGGAAGACCGGTCATGAAAAAAGTGATGACGATCACCGGAAATGCGATCAAAGAGCCACAGAACCTGCGTGTCCGTACCGGTACGAACTTCCGGGAACTGATCGAAGAGGCAGGAGGGTTTATTTCCGAACCGGAGAAGATCATCGCAGGAGGTCCGATGATGGGGATCCCGCTGATTTCTCTGGATGTTCCGGTAGTCAAGACGTCTTCCGCGATCCTGTGCATGACAAAAGACGAGGTCGCAGCCTGCGAAGAGACAGCGTGCATCAACTGCGGACGCTGTGTATCTGTCTGTCCTGGCCGGATCATTCCGGCAAGACTGGCTGATTATGCAAAAAGGCATGATAAAGAAGCATTTGAAAAAGCAAACGGAATGGAGTGCTGTGAATGCGGCTGCTGCAGTTATATCTGTCCGGCGAAACGGCCTCTGACTCAATATATTAAATCCATGCGTAAGATTGTGCTTGCGGATCGTAAAAAAGCTGCGCAGAGGGGGAATGGAAAATGAGTGAAATGTGGAACATATCATCAAATCCGCACATCCGGGACAAAAGGAAAAGCAGCGACCTGATGCTTCTTGTACTGATCGCACTGCTCCCGGCGGCCGCATTTGGTGTCGTGAATTTTGGGATCAACGCATTAAAAGTGATCATTCTGTCAATGGCATCCAGTGTGCTGACAGAATACATCTATGAAAAACGGATGCACAAAAAAGTTACCATCGGTGATTACAGTGCAGCGGTGACAGGACTTCTGCTGGCACTGAATCTTCCGGCATCTGCACCATGGTATCTTCCGGTTCTTGGATCGGTCTTTGCCATTCTGTTTGTAAAACAGCTTTTTGGAGGATTGGGACAGAACTTTATGAATCCGGCGATGGCAGCAAGATGTTTTCTTCTGATCTCTTTTGCCGGAAAGATGACAGATTTTACATACGATGCCGTATCGGGGGCAACACCGCTTGCAGCAATGAAAGCCGGCGAAAACGTAGACGTTCTGAATCTGTTTCTCGGAAAAACAGCAGGAACGATTGGCGAGACATCAACTCTGGCGATCCTGATCGGTGCTGCGATCCTTCTGGTATTTAAGGTGATCGATCTGAGGATTCCGTTATCCTGTCTGCTTTCTTTCTCCGTTTTTGCTGTTTTGTTTGGCGGACACGGATTTGATCTGCATTTTCTGGCAGCACAACTGTGCGCCGGAGGATTGATGCTCGGAACCTTCTTTATGGCAACAGATTATGTGACGTCACCGATCACCAAAAACGGTCAGATCGTGTATGGATGTATCATAGGAATTTTTACAGGAATCTTTCGTTTCCTTGGAAGTGCATCGGAGGGGGTATCTTACGCGATCATTCTTTCCAACCTTCTGGTGCCGCTGATCGAAAAGGCAACACCTCCGACGGCGTTTGGGAAAGGAGGAAAAAAGCATGAATAAAATTGTAAAAGAAGCACTGGTACTGATGGCGATCACGCTGGTTTCCGGCTTGCTTCTCGGAGCGGTATACAGCATTACAAAACAGCCGATCGCACAGGCAGAGAAGAAAGCACAGAAAGAAGCTTATCTTGCCGTATTTCCGGATGCACAGGATCTGACAGAGCCGGACAACAAAGAAGAATTGCTTGCAAAAGCAGCCGATGTTCTGGCTGGAGCCGGATTTAGCACAGGCGATACTCTGGAAGATTTTTATCTGGCGGAAAAAGACGGAACAGTGACCGGCGTGGTTATGAACATCACTTCGCATGAAGGATACGGCGGTGACATTAACTTCTCCATGGGTGTCAATACGAACGGAACGGTGACAGGTGTGGAGATACTTTCCTTAAGTGAGACAGCCGGGCTTGGCATGCGTGCAAAAGATGAAGAATTCAAAGGACAGTTCGCAGGAAAAACCGCAGATCAGTTTGTAGTTACAAAAAATGGTGCCTCCGCGGACAATGAGATCGACGCGATCAGCGGAGCAACGTTTACCTCCAAAGCGGTGACAAACGGTGTCAATGCGGGACTTTGCTTTTATGAAAGCCTTAAGGAAGGGGGAATCTTACAATGAGAAAAGCAGGAGAACGTTTATATAATGGTATCATCAAAGAAAACCCGACCTTTGTGCTGATGCTTGGTATGTGTCCGACGCTTGCAGTCACCACTTCGGCGATGAACGGCCTTGGCATGGGACTTACGACAACAGTGATCCTTGCCATGTCAAACCTGATGATCTCGGCACTTCGCAAAGTCATCCCAAACGGTGTGCGTATGCCGGCTTTTATCGTGGTTGTGGCATCCTTTGTAACGATCGTACAGTTTTTGCTTCAGGCGTATGTACCGTCTCTGTATCAGAGCCTTGGTATTTATATCCCGCTGATCGTGGTAAACTGTATCATTCTTGGAAGAGCGGAAGCTTATGCTTCTTTGAACCCGGTCATTCCTTCATTTTTTGACGGTGTCGGCATGGGACTTGGATTTACCATTGGTCTTGCCAGTATCGGTATTGTAAGAGAACTGATCGGCGCAGGCACCATTTTTGGTATTCGGGTGATGCCTTCTTTCTATCAGCCGATCACGATCTTTATCCTTGCACCGGGTGCTTTCCTGGTTCTCTCCCTGCTGACAGCGGCACAGAACCGTGTGAAACGCAACATGCAGGAGAGAGGCAAAGAGACAAAGATCGGAAGCGGCTGCACCGGAGAATGTGCCTCCTGTGCAAGTTCCTGTAAAGGAGGGGATACGTTATGAAAGAATTACTTATGATCGCAGTTGGTACGGCGTTTGTGAACAACGTTGTTTTGAGTCAGTTTTTGGGACTGTGTGCATTTCTTGGCGTATCCAGGAAAATGAATACTGCTGCAGGCATGGGCGGAGCTGTTATTTTTGTTATCACGATTTCATCTTTCATAACGGCACTGATCTATAAATTCTTACTTCTGCCGCTGAATGTGACATACCTTCAGACTATTGTTTTTATTCTGGTTATAGCGGCGCTGGTACAGTTTGTGGAAATGTTCTTAAAAAAGAGCAGTCCATCCCTGTACAGTGCACTTGGTGTTTATCTGCCGCTGATCACGACCAACTGTGCTGTACTTGGTGTGGCACTGATCAATGTGCAGAAGAACTACGGTATCGTAGAGAGCGTAATAAATGGTCTGGCTACGGCAGTCGGATTTACGATCGCGATCGTGCTGATGGCAGGAATCCGTGAAAAAACAGAATACAATGATATACCGGAATCTTTCAAGGGATCGCCGATCGTCCTTCTCACAGCCTGTCTGATGGCGATTGCATTTTTTGGATTTTCCAGTCTGAAATAGGAAGGAGGGGCAGTAGATGAGCATGGAGATCATACTTGCGGCTGTGATCGTAGGAGGTACCGGACTGCTTCTGGGACTCTTCCTCGGCGTGGCAGGGAAAAAATTTGCAGTAGAAGCAGATGAAAAAGAACAGCAGATAAGAGAGCAGCTTCCGGGAAATAACTGCGGTGGCTGTGGATATGCAGGCTGTGATGCGATGGCAAAGGCGATCGCAGGCAAAGAAGCCCCGGTAAACGGCTGTCCGGTAGGGGGAGATGCCGTGGCGGCAAAGATCGCCAGGATCATGGGACAGGAAGCAGGCGAGAGCATCCGCAGAGTTGCTTTTGTAAAATGCGGCGGAACCTGTGACAAAGCAAAAGAATCTTATCGTTATTATGGAGTTCACGACTGTGAAATGATGGCTTTTGTACCGGGAGGCGGACCAAAAAGCTGTCATTATGGATGTATCGGAGACGGAACTTGCGAAAAGGTCTGTTCATTTGATGCAATTCATGTTATAAATGGAGTGGCAGTAGTTGATAAAGAAAAATGCAAAGCCTGTGGAGCGTGTGTGGAGCACTGCCCGCGTCATCTGATCGAACTTGTACCGTATGCCAGCCGTTATCTGGTACGCTGTTCCTCAAAAGACAAAGGAAAACAGGTTATGCAGGCATGCGATGCAGGATGCATCGGATGTAAGAAATGTCAGAAGGAATGTCCTTCGGGAGCAGTTACCGTGGAAAATAATCTGGCATATGTCGATACTGTAAAGTGTACTGGTTGTGGAACCTGTGCTTCTGTCTGTCCGAAGCATGTATTTACCGGACCGAAGATTGAAGCATAGACAAAAAGAAAGGGGAGATCTATCACAATGAAGAAAAAGGGGTTCACGTTGATCGCAGTTTTACTGCTGAGTATGCTGTTGTCTTTGACAGCGTTTGCCCAGAGCGGCTGGAAAACAGAAGGGAATCAGAAGTACTACTATAACGAAGATGGTACAATGCAGAAAGGCTGGCTGACGGTAGGGGAAAACCGTTACTATTTTCACCGGAAAACGGGAGTCATGTTTACCGGAATCCGCAAAATACAGGGGATGACTTATGTATTTGGCGAGGATGGTGTTCTGCAGAAGGTCTATCCGAAAGCAGGCTTTAAAAAAACAGCCTCCGGGAAAATATGGTATGCTTATGGTGACGGAAGCAAACGTCCGAAGCGTCAGTGGCTTACGGTTAATGGCAGGACCTATTATTTTGACAAAAAGGGTTATGCACTGACAGGTTGGAAGAAAGTAAGCGGGACTACGTATTATTTTAGTAAAAAAGGTGTTTTGCAGACCAGTAAATGGGTCAAATACAAAAGCAAGCAGATGTATCTGGACACAGATGGAAAAATTGCAAAAAATACCTGGATCGGTGATAAGTATGTAGGTGAGGACGGCAATTATATAGCAGATTACCGAGATGACCGCAGAACGAACAAGAATAAAACCGGATGGGTAGGCTACGGAGATCAGTGGAAATATTATAAGAAAAATAAGATGGTGACCGGATGGAAGACCATAAACAAAAAACGTTATTTCTTTGATTCTACCGGACTGATGCACACCGGCTGGCTGCAGGTGAAAAACCAGACATACTTTATGGACACCAGGACAGATACACGCGGAGAGATGATGACCGGCTGGTGCAAGATCAGCAATAAATACTATTATTTCTTCCGCAGTAAAACAAAAGCCAACGGAACAACCTATCCAAAGGGAAGTGCGGCAAAAGGAATTTCAATTCGTTTTACGCTGACAGATGGAACGAAGAAAATCTATACATTTGATAAAGACGGTGCATGTACAAATTATTGACAACAGGAAATGTGAAGCCTTTTTATCCGGGCTTCACATTTTTTGGAAAGGACGAAACGGCGGAAAGTTTATGGATTGCAAAAAAGCACAGTCTCTGGTAACATCCTATATTACCAGAAAATTAAATGATAAAGACCTGGAAGAATTTCTGGAACATGTCAATACCTGTGATGAATGTTATGAGGAACTGGAAATATACTATACTGTACATTATACACTTGAAAGACTGGATCAGGATGGCGCAGATCAGGTTTATAATGTCAAAAAAGCATTGCAGAACCGTCTGGAGGAAAGCCGCTTTTATATCTGGAGAACCAGGGTTTCCAGGATCTACCGGATCGGAATCATGCTACTGGCGGAACTGCTTTTGGTACTGATCCTGCTGGCACAGGCGGATGTATGGCAGAGCGGAACGATGGAGAACAATCCGGTCAGCCGTTTTGTATCTATACACAGGGAAGAAAAGAAACCTGAAAAATCATCTGCCCTGTCAGAAACAGAAGTGCGGAAGCAGACGAAGAAAGCGACAGAAAAAGAGAAATAACAGAAAAGAGGACTGGAACATTGAGAGAAAAACTCGTTTTGATTGACGGACACAGTATTTTAAACAGGGCATTTTATGGGGTGCCGGAGCTGACCAATTCGGAGGGGCTGCATACAAATGCAGTCTATGGTTTTTTGAATATCTTATTTAAAATCCTTGCAGAAGAACAGCCGCAGTATCTGGCCGTTGCTTTTGACCTGAAGGCACCGACCTTCCGTCATAAAATGTACGATGCCTACAAAGGAACGAGAAAGCCGCAGCCGCCGCAGCTTCATGAGCAGGTTCCTGTCATGAAGGAAGTGCTGACGGCGATGGGCATCCCTCTTCTGATGAAAGAAGGATATGAGGCAGATGACCTGCTTGGGACAGTTGCAAAGCGGATGGAAAAGGAAGGCCTGGATGTTTCTGTCGTTTCCGGTGACCGGGATCTTTTGCAGCTTGCAACGGAGCACATCATGATCCGTATGCCAAAGACGAAGCGAAGCGGTACGGAGATTGAGGATTACCATGCGAAAGAAGTGCTGGAGAAGTATCAGGTGACACCACCGCAGATCATTGAGCTGAAGGCGATGATGGGCGATGCCTCGGACAATATTCCGGGACTTCCAGGAGTCGGTGAGAAGACAGCGACCAGGCTGGTTGTGGCATATGGTACGATCGAGAATGCCTTTGCTCACGTGGAAGAGATCAAGCCGACAAAGGCGAAAAATGCTTTTCTGGAGCATTATGATCTGGCAGTACTCAGCAAAAAGCTGGCGACAATCGATACCGACAGCCCGATTGATTTTGTACTGGAGGATGCAAGGATCACCGATCTGTATACACCGGAAGCCTTTGTGCTGTTCAAGAGGCTGGAGTTTAAAAATCTGCTGGGAAGATTTCAGTGCGATGCACCGGATCAGAAGGTGGAAGAGTATTTTTATGCAGTGGAAGATTTTGGTGAGGCGGAAGAAGTATTTCTACAGGTGTCAGGTGCAGCACTTGTGAGCTTTTCTGTTGTTTCTCATAAAGGCGAAGTGAAAGGTGTATCCCTTGGATGGGAAAAAGAAAAAATTTATTATATCCCGGTACAGGGATTTGTGACCGGTCAGTATCTCTGTGAAAAAATGACGGAAGTGCTGGAAAAGGCGGATGCTGCCGTCACAATGAACGTCAAAGAGCAGCTACCGTATCTGCATGTGGAAAAGAAAAATATTTTTGATGCAGCAATTGCCATGTATCTTTTGAATCCGCTCAAAGATGCCTATGCGTACGAGGACATTGCAAAAGAATGTCTGGAACTTCTGATTCCGTCCGTGCAGGAACTGCTCGGAAAAGAAGGATTTGGCTCTGCGGATGATGTGGCAGTGAAAAATGCGGTCTGCTATGGCACATATACCTGTCTGGAAGGAAAAGCAAAACTGGAAGAAAAGTTAAAAGAGAGCGGTATGTGGGAACTGTTTAAGGAGATTGAAATGCCGCTGGTGTATACGCTTTATGACATGGAAAAAGCCGGCATAAAGGCAGACGGAGAAGCGTTAAGGCAGTACGGCGGGCAACTGTCCGGAAGGATCAAAGAACTGGAAAAGACCATTTACGATCTGGCGGGAGAGACATTTAATATCAATTCTCCAAAGCAGCTCGGTGTGATCCTGTTTGAAAAACTGCAGCTTCCATATGGAAAGAAAACAAAGACAGGCTACTCGACAGCGGCTGATGTACTGGAAAAACTTGCACCGGAAGCACCCATCGTGTCACATATTCTGGAGTACCGTCAACTTGCAAAGCTCAAATCCACCTACGCAGACGGACTGGCAGGCTACATTGCAGCAGACGGAAGGATCCACAGCAAGTTTCATCAGACGATCACGGCAACGGGACGCATCAGCAGCACCGAACCGAACCTTCAGAATATCCCGATCCGTATGGAACTTGGCAGACTGATCCGCAAAGTCTTTATCCCGGAGGATGGATTTGTCTTTGTGGATGCCGACTATTCCCAGATTGAGCTGCGTGTGCTGGCACACATTTCGGGGGACGAAAGGCTGATCGAAGCTTACCGGGAAGCTCAGGACATCCACCGGATCACGGCGTCCCAGGTGTTCCATGTGCCATTTGATGAGGTAACACCTCTGCAGAGAAGAAATGCCAAGGCGGTCAATTTCGGCATCGTCTATGGCATCAGCTCGTTTGGCTTAAGTCAGGACCTGAGTATTTCCAGAAAAGAAGCTGGTGAATATATTGAAAAGTATTTTGAGACGTATCCGGGCATCAAACAGTTCCTGGATCAGAGTGTGGCGGATGCAAAGGAAAAAGGCTATGTCACGACGCTGTTTGGCAGAAGAAGACCGGTTCCCGAGCTTTCTTCTTCGAATTTTATGCAGCGTTCTTTCGGAGAACGCGTGGCGATGAACTCGCCGATCCAGGGTACGGCGGCGGATATCATCAAAATTGCCATGATCCGTGTCAACGAACGGCTCAAAGCAGAACACTTAAGATCCAGGCTGATCCTCCAGGTACACGATGAACTGCTTGTGGAGGCTGCAAAAGAAGAACTGGATACGGTAAAGCAGATTCTTGCAGAGGAGATGCACGATGCGGCAAAACTGAAAGTCTGCCTGGAGATCGATATGCATACAGGAGAAAACTGGTATGAGGCAAAATAACCGGAAAAGTGTAAAATGCAGAAAGCAGGTTATAAATATATGAAAGTACTTGGGATTACCGGACAGGTGGGAGCAGGAAAGAGTACGATCCTTGCCTATATGGAAGAAAAATACAGAGCCAAAGTCATTCAGGCTGATCAGGTCGGTCATCTGGTGATGGAACCGGATACTGCCTGTTATCAGCAGATCCTTGCCTGTTTTGGGGAGGAGATCCTGGCAGGAGATCAGAAGATCGACCGGAAAAAACTGGGTGCGATCGTGTTTGCAGACAGAGAAAAACTTGCCATGTTAAATACGATCGTCCATCCGGCGGTGAAAGATTACATCCGAAAAGCTGTTCTGGCTGAGAAACAAAAAGGGAAAGTTCCGTTCGTAGTTGTGGAGGCGGCACTGCTTTTGGAAGAACACTATGAGGAGATCTGCGACGAGATCTGGTATATTTATGTGGATGATGCGGTGCGTCGTGCACGCCTGAAAAAGAGCCGCGGTTACAGTGACCGCAAAATTGACGATATTCTAAAAAATCAGCAAAAAGACAGCGTATTTCGAAAGTCCTGTCAATTTGTGGTTGACAACAGCAGCGATTTTGTAGACAATACATTTGAACAAATGGACAGGGGATTGAAAGAACATGGATTTTTGTAGTATAGCAAGCGGAAGCAGCGGAAACTGCATTTATGTAGGTTCCGATCAGGCTTCTGTGCTGATCGATACCGGCATCAGCAGAAAAAGGATCGTGGACGGACTGCATGAGATCGACCGGAAGCCGGAAGAGCTGAAGGGCATCCTGATCACACACGAACATTCCGACCATATCAAAGGGCTGGGCGTGATGTCCAGAAAGTACCATATACCGATCTATGCGACGGCAGGTACGCTCGAAGGGATCAAAAGCAGCACCAGTCTTGGCCATATCGACGGGGAGCTGTTTCATACGATCCGGGCAGATGAGAAGTTTCAGATCGAAGATCTGGAGGTGGAACCGTTTGCCATATCGCACGATGCAGCCGAGCCGGTAGCCTACCGGCTGGACAACCAGGAGAAATCCGTTGCTGTTGTGACAGACCTTGGATATTACGATGAGCAGATTGTTTCCCATCTCAAAGATCTGGATGGTGTACTGCTCGAATCCAATCATGATATACATATGCTGCAGGTCGGCACTTATCCTTATTATCTGAAACAGAGGATCCTTGGGAACAGAGGGCATCTGTCCAATGAAAATGCAGGACGTCTGCTCTGTGAGATCTTAAATGACAGGATCAAAACCATTCTGCTTGGACACTTAAGCAGGGAGAATAATTATGAGGCACTGGCTTATGAGACCGTATGTGCGGAAGTTACATTGGGTGATAATCCTTACAAGGCCGGCGATTTCCCGATCGCAGTGGCAGCAAGGGATCATATATCACCGCTCTATGCCCTTTAAAGGGTGGGCGGAGTCTGCATATCAGACAGAAAGGAAGATAAAATGAAACGTACCGTTATAACCGTAGTAGGAAAAGACACCGTAGGTATCATCGCAAAAGTCTGCACGTATCTGGCAGAGAATAATGTAAATATTCTTGACATTTCACAGACGATCGTGCAGGGATTTTTCAACATGATGATGATCACAGATGCAAACCAGTCAGAAAAGCCATTTGCAGATCTGGCAAAAGGACTGGAAGAGCTTGGAAATGAGATGGGACTGACCATCCTCTGCCAGCACGAAGATATTTTCAACAAAATGCACCGTATTTAAACCGTGACGGAAAGAGGACAGCGATTATGATTAATATGTTTGAAGTAAACGAGACAAATAAGATGATCACCCAGGAGAATCTGGATGTTCGTACGATTACGCTCGGTATCAGCCTGCTGGATTGTGTTGATGCAGATATGGAAGTATTAAATGAAAATATTTACCGCAAGATCACGACCGTTGCAAAGGATCTGGTAGCAACCGGTCAGCAGATCGAAAGAGAGTATGGTATCCCGATCGTCAACAAACGAATCTCCATCACACCGATCGCTTTGGTTGGCGGCAAGGCATGTAAAAGTCCGGAGGATTATGTGAGCATTGCAAAGACTCTGGACCGTGCAGCAAAGGAAGTTGGCGTCAATTTTATCGGTGGCTATTCTGCGTTGGTATCAAAGGGAATGACAAAGAGTGATGAAAACCTGATCCGTTCCATTCCGGAAGCACTTTCTGTCACAGAGCGTGTGTGCAGTTCCGTTAATGTCGGTTCCACAAAATGTGGTATCAACATGGATGCTGTGCGTCTGATGGGCAGGATCGTAAAACAGGCGGCAGAATATACAAGAGAACAGGATTCTCTTGGCTGTGCAAAGCTGGTTGTATTCTGCAATGCACCGGATGACAACCCGTTTATGGCAGGAGCATTCCATGGTGTGACTGAGGCCGATGCGATCATCAACGTCGGTGTCAGCGGTCCTGGTGTTGTAAAAACGGCTCTGGAGCAGGTACGCGGCGAGAGCTTTGAAGTACTGTGCGAGACGATCAAAAAGACGGCATTTAAGGTTACGCGTGTAGGCCAGCTGGTTGCACAGGAAGCGTCCAGAAGACTTGGCATCCCATTTGGCATCATCGATCTTTCACTGGCACCGACTCCGGCGATCGGAGACAGTGTCGCAGATATTCTCTGTGAGATCGGTCTGGAACACGCAGGTGCACCGGGAACAACGGCAGCACTGGCGCTTCTGAACGATCAGGTGAAAAAGGGCGGCGTCATGGCATCCTCTTATGTCGGCGGCTTAAGCGGAGCGTTTATCCCGGTAAGCGAAGACCAGGGTATGATCAATGCCGTAGAAGCCGGTGCACTGACACTGGAAAAACTGGAAGCAATGACCTGCGTATGCTCCGTTGGTCTTGACATGATCGCCATTCCGGGAAGGACAAGCGAAGCGACCATTTCCGGTATTATCGCAGATGAGATGGCGATCGGTATGGTCAACCAGAAAACAACGGCAGTGCGTGTGATCCCGGTTATCGGAAAAGACGTGGGAGATATGGTAGAGTTCGGAGGACTCCTCGGATATGCTCCGGTTATGCCGGTCAATTCCTTCTCCTGCGAAGCGTTTGTATCCCGCAAGGGACGTATCCCGGCACCGATCCACAGCTTCAAAAACTAAACCGGAAAGCACAAGGTGGAACTATGGCAAAGGATATGACAAAAGGAAATCCGGGAAAGACACTGTTTTTCTTTGCAGTGCCGATGGTACTCGGAAATCTTTTTCAGCAGCTTTATAATATTATTGATTCTATCATTGTGGGAAATTATGTGGGAGCAGATGCACTGGCAGCCGTCGGTGCATCTGCTTCGATTACGTTTCTCTTTGTGGCGGTTGCCACGGGACTGAGCATCGGCTCTTCGGTCGTGATCTCCCAATATTTCGGGGCAAAACGGTATGGAGAAATGAAAACAGCGATCCAGACGGTGCTTTTGGCCTCTTTTGTGATCGCACTGTGTCTGATGCTGGTCGGAATTTTCGGGACGGACGCGATCCTGCGGTTTATGCAGACCCCGCAAAAGATTTTTTCGGATGCATCTCTTTACCTGAAGATTTATTTCGGTGGTCTTATTTTTTTGTTTCTTTACAATATGCTGACGGCATCGTTCAATGCGATCGGGGATTCAAAGTCCCCTTTGGTATTTCTGGCACTCTCATCTGTCTGCAACATCGTACTGGATCTGTATTTTGTGACAAAACTGAAGCTGGGCGTAGCCGGAGCAGCACTGGCAACGGACATTTCACAGGCGATCTCCGTTGTCGTTTCCTTTCTGTGGCTTTGCACCCGCATGCGGAAAATGAAAACGGAAGAAAAGAGTAAGGTTTTTGATCTGCGTATTTTTCAGATCGTCTGCAATGTGGCGGTTCCGTCCATGCTGCAGCAGTCGATGGTATCGATCGGTATTTTCCTGGTGCAGAGGCTGGTAAATGGCTATGGAGAAGCTGTGATGGCAGGCTATGCGGCGGCAACGAAGATCGACAGCATTGCGATCCTGCCGATGGTAAATGTCGGAAATGCCGTTTCGACCTTTACGGCTCAGAATATCGGCGGCAAGAAACCGGGAAGAGTAAAGGAAGGATTCCGTGCCGGATTTCTGATGAGTGCCGTGATCGGTGCGGTCGTGACGGGAATCCTTCTTATATATGCAAAAGTGTTTGTCGGACTGTTCATGGACAGCAGTTCCAATCAGGCGGCGATCGCCACTGGCATTGAATATCTCCACGTGGTCGGTCTGTTCTATGCCCTGATGGGTATTATGAACACCTGTACCGGCGTGCTGCGTGGAGCGGGGGACATCCTCTGGTTTTTGATGGTCACACTGATCAACTTGAGTTCCCGCGTGATCCTTGCCTACAGCATGTCCGGGATGCTCGGTGCAAAAGCCATCTGGTGGTCGATACCGATCGGCTGGGGCATCGGCTTTGCGATCGGTTTTGTACGCTACTTAAGCGGCAAATGGCAGAGAAGCAGCCTGATCGAGTAGCAGGAGGATGAGATACTGCATCGTTAAAAAGCATGTGCTGACTGTGCAGACGTATCACTTCTCAGATACGGATGATCTGCGTGCGGTATTCATTGTAAACGCCACAAGGGTCAGTGATATGATAGAGGTCACTGGCACGCACATTTAACAGAAATTCATCCAGTTCGGATGGTAAGAGAAGCTTTTTCGCATCTGCGGCTCTGGTCAGCAGTGGGATGGAGCTTCTTTTTTTGATTTCTGTTAAAAGCGGCCGTGCACTGTGGCGAAAGCCAAGCACCCTTGCATAGGAAAGACCGGCAAAACGATCTTCCGGCAGCTCTTTTTTCCGGATACCAAGCAGAATATGAAGCAGACTGCGGCGGATGCGGGCCTCAGTGACCTGCTTTGTTTTTAAAAGGTCCACAAACGAAGAAAAAGACTCATACTGAGGCAGCAGTTTGCGGATGCGGTCCGACAGGTCAGCGTTTACGTCCAGAAAAGGTGTATAATCGCTTTGCATCAGGAGGGCATAATGCAGAAGATCTGAGTAACCATCCGCAGTATGAAAAAGCTGACTGGAAATGGCATCCTCAAAAATATCCCGGCAGGTGTCCGGCATATACTCGCAGGCAAGGGACGGATCTTTACGGATCGCAGTAGCGGAAGCAAAGTTTCCATCAGGCAGAGAACTGTGATACGAAGCTCCCTGACGGCGGATTGGCAAAAAATCAAACGAAGTCCCAAGGCGCCTGCATGCGATCAGATATTCGAGCCCAAGCGTATTGTTCGGGGAAGAGAGAAGTTCTGCCGCTGTCTCGAAAGATAAGTAATTGTCGGAACTTTCCGAATTTTTCAAAAAGTCATGCTCTAAAGAAAAATAGTCTTTCAGTGCCAGCAGCCGTGCCTTTGGATAGGAATTTCCGGCAGCGAGATACTGCCTGAGATATTTTCCGAAGGCTTCCGGTTCGTCTGCAAGAAGAGAAGAAAGAGATGCAAAAGCAGCCGGATCTTCGGTTTCGCATCCAAAACAGAGCGTATCGGTTACATTCAGGGAAGCAAGAAGAGAACAGGCACCCCGCGCAAAATATTCGGCACTGCCTGCAGCGTAGCGGACCGGAAGCTCGATCACCAGGTCTGCTCCGCCAGGCAGAGCCATTTTTGTGCGGGAAAATTTATCGAGAATGGCAGGTTCACCCCTCTGGACAAAATCTCCGGACATCACGATCAGGGCAAAGTCGGCGCCGGTGCGTCGCTTCGCCTCCGCAATCTGCCAGGCATGGCCGTTATGGAAGGGATTGTATTCGGCAATGATGCTGATGGTCTTCATGGTAATATCTCTCCTTGAACTTATGATTGCTAACTATAGCATGAAGCAGACACCAGGTAAAGGGGGACTGTTTGTAAAAAGATACATATTTCTGGTTGAAAATACCACAATCAGGCGATATAATGAAAATAAACGCAGTCGGTAAGGGAACCGGCAGTTGGACTCTGTGAAATTACAGACTGTGAATTGAAATTACTGAAAGGAGTCAGAAATCATGGGATTTATTGACGTAATCAAAGAAAGAGCAAAAGCAGCAAACAAAACGATCGTATTACCGGAAACTGAGGATCGCAGAACATATGAAGCAGCAGCACAGATCCTGAAAGAAGGTATTGCAAAGATTATCCTGGTCGGAAGCGAAGAAGCAGTGAAAAAAGGAAGCGAAGGACTGGATCTGACAGGAGCCGTAGTGGTTGACCCGGCTACCTCTGACAGAACACAGGCTTACATTGATAAACTGGTTGAACTGCGTCAGAAAAAAGGCATGACACCGGAACAGGCAAAAGAGATTCTGTTAAATCAGTATCTGTACTATGGTGTAATGATGGTAAAAATGGGCGATGCAGACGGTATGGTATCCGGAGCCTGTCATTCTACCGCTGATACACTGCGTCCATGTCTGCAGATCCTGAAAACAAAACCAGGTACAAAACTGGTATCTGCATTCTTCCTGATGGTCGTTCCGAACTGTGAATACGGTGCAGACGGTACCTTTATTTTTGCAGACTCCGGTCTGAACCAGAACCCGAATCCGGAAGAACTGGCTGCAATCGCAGGATCTTCCGCAGATTCTTTCGAACTGCTGGTAGAGAAAGAGCCGATCGTAGCAATGCTTTCTCATTCAACAAAAGGCAGTGCAAAACATGCAGATGTTGATAAAGTCGTAGAAGCTGCCAGACTTGCAAAAGAGCAGTATCCGAATCTGAAACTGGACGGAGAGTTTCAGCTGGATGCAGCGATCGTTCCAAGCGTAGGAGCTTCCAAAGCACCAGGCAGCGATATCGCAGGCAAAGCAAATGTACTGATCTTCCCGGATCTGGATGCAGGAAACATCGGATACAAACTGACACAGAGACTGGCAAAAGCAGAAGCTTACGGACCGATCACACAGGGTATCGCAGCACCGGTCAATGACCTGTCCAGAGGATGCTCTGCGGAAGATATCGTAGGTGTTGTAGCGATCACAGCAGTACAGTGCCTGGCTAAATAATAAGATTTACATATCAGGAGGATGTTAAAATGAACGTATTAGTTATCAACTGCGGAAGTTCATCTCTGAAGTATCAGCTGATCAACTCTGATACTGAAGATGTTCTGGCAAAAGGTCTCTGCGAGAGAATCGGTATTGACGGAAGACTGGTTTACCAGAAAGCCGGATGTGACAAAGAGATCACAGAGGCAGCTATGCCAACACATAAAGAAGCAATCCAGATGGTACTGGATGCACTGGTAAACGATAAAACAGGTGCGGTTAAGAGCCTGTCAGAAGTAAATGCAGTCGGTCACCGTATCGTACACGGCGGCGAGAAATTTGCTTCTTCTGTTGTGATCACAGACGAGGTTCTGGAAGCAGTTGCACAGTGCAACGACCTTGCACCGCTGCACAACCCGGCAAACCTGATCGGTATCAATGCATGTAAAGAGCTGATGCCTGGCGTACCGATGGTAGCTGTATTTGATACCGCATTCCATCAGACCATGCCGGAAAAAGCATATCTGTATGGTCTGCCATATGAATATTATGAGAAATATAAAGTAAGAAGATACGGTTTCCACGGAACTTCTCACAGTTTTGTATCCAAAGAAACAGCAAACTTCCTTGGCATGGATCTGGAGAACTCCAGGATCATCGTATGCCACCTTGGAAACGGTGCTTCTGTCAGTGCAGTAAAAGACGGCAAATGCATCGATACTTCCATGGGTCTGACTCCGCTGGAAGGTCTGGTAATGGGTACTCGTTCCGGTGATATCGATCCGGCTATCATGGAATACATTGCTAAAAAAGAAGATCTGGATATCGCAGGCGTTATGAATGTCCTGAATAAAAAATCCGGTCTGGAGGGCATCTCCGGACTGTCAAGCGACTTCCGTGATCTGACAGCAGGTGCAAAAGATGGCAACAAACGTGCGATCGCAGCAATCGAAGTATTCTGCTATCGTGTGGCAAAATACGTAGGTTCTTACGCAGCAGCCATGAATGGTGTCGATGCGATCGCATTCACAGCAGGTATCGGTGAAAACGTAGGTCTTGTACGTGAAAAGATCTGCAGCTATCTGGGTTATCTGGGAATTACGCTGGATGCAGAAGCAAATGAAAAGAGGGGTGACAACTGCGTGATCTCTGCTGCTGATTCCAAAGTAAAAGTAGCAGTTATCCCAACAAACGAAGAGCTGGCTATCTGCCGCGAGACCGTTGCTCTGGTATAAAATATTATGATGCCAGGGAGTTTTTGCCCCCAACTCATATTTATATTATTATAGAAGAAACTGCTGCGAAGCGATTTGCGGCAGTTTCTTGCTGCCTGAACAGTTTATCTCAGCCGGAGAAGACTCACACTTCTGCAAGTGATGAGTAATAACAAGTCTTTCTCAGTGGGAGTACAATCTCCGACTGAGATAAACGCTCCGCGAGGATGTGCAGTGATTCTGAGAAGAATATGTCAGCTTTCGCTGACCAGAATCACGCAC
>OLQG01001115.1_pt1 | contig 18404 bp, 17 predicted proteins | sample 1672221 | NCBI WGS metagenome assembly OLQG01 (sample SAMEA3136660, study PRJEB25190) | human gut metagenome | biome: human gut; feature: human-associated habitat; material: faeces | place: Austria | collected 2013
GGCAGCAGTCATGTTGGCTACAACTGTTTTTTGCACAGAAGTTCCGGTAAGTGCGTTAACGTTAAAGGCAACGATTGCCAACAGCAGGGTTACTACTAAAATACAGGAAGCCGGGAGATATTCAATCAGGATTCAGTGGGATATGTCGCGTCTTGCCAGTGGTTATGCTATATACAGAAAAGAGAATGGTCAGTCTTACAAAAGAATAGCTACTGTGGGAAAAAATGTTTCCAGCTATTTGGATCAGAAGCGTGTATCTGCAACGCAGTATCAATATGCAGTCCGTGCCTACCGCAAAGAAAACGGCAAGGAAGTATACAGCCAGTACAATGCAGTTTTAGGCGCTACACGTCCGGAAATGCCGAAAATTCAGGCTAAGGCAAATTCCAGCAGACAGATTACCGTATCTTGGAATCATGTCTCCAGAGCAGATGGCTACAGTGTGTATCGAAAGGCTTCCGGGGAAAAGTGGAAGACAATGATAACTTTATCAAAAGATCACTCTTCCTATGTGGACAAAACGGTATTGCCGGATACCAAATATGTTTATACGGTTCGTCCATATAAACTGGGCGGTGGCAATGTAAAATATCTTGCATCCTACAAAATTAATAATAAAGTAATAGAAAGTAATCTGGTAACAACACCGGGAAAAGAATATCCTGCATATAATTCTGCACAGAAGGAAGTTATGAAAAAAATTCTTTATGGTGTGGAGACAGGTGGAAATGTTTATGGGAATCAGGACTATACAGATGTGACTCTTCCATATACAAATAGTGGTGCGGAACATGCAATTACAATTGGAGCAGGTCAATGGTATGCAACAGAAGCACAGCGACTGTTAAAACTAATTCACAGTTCAAGTCCTGCAACATGGAACAAGTATGATAAGGACGGCAAACTGTGGAAAGATGTAGCAAATAAAAACTGGAATACATATTCTGACAAAGCATATTTAGGAAGAATCGAAAAAATTATCAGCTCACCGGCAGGCATTAAATGTCAGGATCAGTTAATGTACACACAAATTGAGGAAATGGAAAAAGAGGTAAGAAGTCTGGGTATTACGGAACCGAAATCAGTCGGAATGTTTATTAATATCCGTCATCAGGGAGGATATGGAGCTGTAACCCGTGTTCTTGCAAAAACCAAAAGACCGGTAAATCTGGATAATATTCTTGCTGCGTTAAGAACAGATACAGGAAATCAGGTTGGCGCTTACAGAACACGCCAGAATAAGGTATATACCTGGTTGAATAAATATATGAAATAAAATATTTACGGCAGAGCAGTGATGGAAAAACAGCTTCCTCATTGCTCTGTTTTATCGTATTTTTCTGAACGGATGGTTGTATTTGGCAAAAAAGAGTGGTATAATTTAGAAAATTGAATAAAAAGAATATCAGGTGCTGGATTTTTATCCGGTTAAAAGGGAAGCAGGTGAGAATCCTGCACGATCTCGTCACTGTATTTAAGGAGTACAAAGCATTTTGTATTTTTACAGCCACTGGGAAACTGGGAAGGCTGCTTTGTATGTGGAATTATAAGCCAGGAAACCTGCCTGATATTGGTACGGGGACGAGGGTCCCAAATCACGAGTAATTGGTTGTACCGAATTGTGTCAGCAGCCCTTTTACCATGAGTAAGGGGTTTTTTTATTTTTATATAAAAATTCAGGTAATGGCACGGTGTTTTGCAGAAGAGTTTTTCTCCGTACATTTTTATTCATTTTTCGGAAAACTGTCATACAGCGGACAGATTCCAGCACAGTGTAAAAAAGGAGGATAAAAACATGAAAAACAAAACTGTAAAAGCACTGGCATTACTGATGACTGTAACAACTGTTTCTATGATGGGAGCCTCCAGCATTTATGCTTCCGATACAGAAACAACAACAGAAGCTGCGGCTGAGGAAACTGAAGCTGCAGGAGAAGAAAGCGCAGATGCAGATCAGCAGGCAGCAGACAATGTGGCAGCGCTGATCGACAAAATTTATGTTCAGGAAAGAACAGAAACAACAGATGATGACTGTAAAGCTGCAAAAGAAGCCTGGGATGCCCTTACCGATGCACAGAAAGAGCTGGTGGAAGGCGAGAATGCCAGCCCGGATTACTTTGGACTGGACACCGGAGACGCTGCCAAAGATGATGCACGCAATGCAGATGAGATTGGCGAGAACGAGCTTCTGGTAGTAAGCTTTGGAACCTCCTATAACGACAGCCGTGTTGAGGACATTAAAGGAATTGAAGACGCTTTGCAGGAAGCTTATCCGGACTGGGCCGTAAGAAGAGCATTTACTGCTCAGATCATCATCAACCACGTTCAGGCAAGAGACGGGGAAGTGATTGACAATATGCAGCAGGCTCTTGACCGCGCAGTGGAAAATGGAGTAAAGAATCTTGTGGTGCAGCCTACACATCTCATGCATGGAGCTGAATATGACGAGATGGCAGAGGTTCTTGAACAGTATCAGGACAAATTTGAATCCGTTGCAATTGCAGAGCCTATGCTTGGCGAGGTTGGGGATGATGCAACTGTGATTAATGAAGATAAAGCAGCAGTTGCTCAGGCAGTTGCAGATGCGGCAGTTCAGGAAGCAGGATTTGACAGTATGGAAGCAGCTGCAGAGGATGGCACAGCATTTGTATTTCTTGGCCACGGAACTTCCCATACAGCAAAGGTAAGCTACAGCCAGATGCAGACCCAGATGGAGGAGCTTGGATTTAAGAATGCATTTATCGGCACTGTAGAAGGTGAGCCGGAAGATACTGCCTGCGAAGCAGTGATCGAAAAGGTAAAAGAAGCAGGATATAAAAAAGTAATCCTTCGTCCGCTTATGGTAGTTGCCGGAGATCATGCAAATAATGATATGGCAGGAAGTGAAGAAGATTCCTGGAAATCCATGTTTGAAGCATCCGGCAGCTTTGACAGTGTGGATGCTCAGATTGCCGGCCTGGGAAGAATCGATGCAGTAAAACAGCTTTATGTGGATCATACAAAAGCAGCAATTGATTCCCTTGGAACAGAAGCAGCTACAGAGGATGAGGCGGCAGAAGCTGAAACAGCAGAGGCAGAAACGGAAGCTGCAGAAGAATAAGAACCATATGGATAAAAAATCTGCCCGGAATGTTACAGAACTTCCGGGCAGTTATTTTGAAAGGAGATTGATAAAATGAAACGAAAAACAGTAATTGCCCTCTGTATGCTGAGTATAGCAGCAACTATGGGAAGCTACAGTTCTGTTATGGCAGAGGAAAAAACATCTGCAGAAGCCGCTGCTGAAAGTAAAGAAGCCATAGAGAATGAGCTGAAAGACGGTATTTACACAGCTGATTTTGATACAGACAGCAACATGTTTCATGTGAATGAGGCAAAAGACGGCAAGGGAACACTGACAGTAAAGAATGGGGAAATGACCATTCATGTCAGTCTTGTTTCCAAGAGCATCATAAATCTGTTTTCAGGAAAAGCGGAGGATGCACAGAAAGAAGGCGCGAAGGTTCTGGAGCCTACAGAGGATGAGGTTACATACAGCGATGGCTATAAAGAAACCGTGTATGGCTTTGACATTCCGGTTCCGTCTCTTGAGGAAGAATTTGACGTAGCACTTCTTGGCAAAAAAGGCAAGTGGTACGATCATAAAGTAAGTGTTTCCAATCCTCAGCCGGCGGAGAACAGTGAAGAGACAGGCGGTTCATCAGAAGGAAAGACAGCAGAGGAGCTGAAGCTTGAGGATGGAGATTACACAGTGGAAGTGGCTCTGGAGGGCGGATCCGGAAAGGCAACGGTAGAGAGCCCGGCGGAAATGAAGATTTCAGATGGAAAGGCCATGGCAACCATTACCTGGAGCAGTCCCAATTACGATTATATGATCGTGGACGGGGAGAAGTATGAGATGGTAAATACAGAAGGAAATTCTGTATTTGATATTCCGGTTGCAGCCTTTGATACGGCCCTTGAGGTAAAGGCCGATACCGTAGCCATGAGTGAACCCCATGAGATCGACTATACCCTGCAGTTTGATTCTGAATCTGTGAAAAAGGCTGAATAAATATGAAAAGGATTTTAATCTGTTTTATTGTAAGTATTATGCTTTTTATGGAAGGTATTCTTCCGGTCCAGGCATCTCAAGGCCAGAAGGAACCGCTGGAAATTTCAGGACTTGTTTACGATCACAGCATGGAACTTGATTATGCAGAACAGTTTTCTGTAGATTATTATAAAGATGGCTATGCTCTGATCACAATTGCAGATAAGGACAGATTTCTGGTTGTGCCGGAAGGGAAAAAGGCGCCGGAATCCCTGGATGAAACCATTGCAGTTATTCAGCAGCCGGTGCAGAATATTTACCTTGTGGCAACCTCTGCCATGAATCTGTTCTGCGCGCTGGACGGGCTTGATCACATCAGTCTTTCCGGCACAGATGCAGACGGCTGGTATATTGAAGAGGCAAAAAAAGCTTTGGAGGATGGAAGTATTTCTTTTGCAGGAAAATACAGCGCTCCTGATTATGAACTGATTCTAAGCAAAAACTGTGGGCTTGCTGTGGAATCTACCATGATCTACCATATGCCTGAAGTGAAGGAAAAGCTGGAACAGTTTGGAATTCCGGTTCTTGTGGAGCATTCCAGCTATGAGCCTCATCCCCTGGGAAGAACAGAGTGGCTGAAACTGTATGGAGTGCTTCTGGATAAGGAAGAACCGGCTCAGGAGCTTTTTGAAAAGCAGGCAGATAAGGTGAAAAATCTGGAAAACAGCAAAAATACAGGAAAGACAGTGGCATTTTTTTATATTAATTCTATAGGAGCTGCAAATGTGCGAAAATCCAATGACTATGTGGCGAAAATGATTGAGCTGGCAGGAGGAAAATATATTTTTGATGAGCTTGGAGAGGATGACAGCGCACTTTCCACCATGAACATGCAGATGGAAGAATTTTACGCCGGGGCAAAGGATGCGGATTATATTATTTATAACAGCACCATTGACGGTGAGCTGACGACCATCGATCAGCTTCTGGCAAAAAGCTCTCTTCTCAATGATTTTAAGGCAGTAAAAAATGGAAATGTATGGTGTACGGAACAGAATCTTTTTCAGGATACTATGGGGCTGGGAACCATGATCGAAGATATCCATACCATGCTGACAACAGAAGATGGCAGTCTGGACACTCTGACTTATATGCACCGGCTGAAATAGGCCGGCAGATAAGAGGGCAGGTTCTGATGAATAAACAGGAAGGATAGAAACATGTGGAAGAAACTACATCTTAGATACTGGATCGCCTTTGGCTTTCTGGCTTTGCTTCTGATGAGCTTTATAGTGTGGAATATTAATTCCGGAAGTATTGAGATTTCTGTAAGAGAGATTATGGAAATCCTGTTTTTGGGAAAGGGAGAGGACACAGCACTTAATATCATCTGGGAGATCAGGCTTCCCAGAATACTGGCAGCCATTATCCTGGGAGGCGCTTTATCTGTATCCGGTTTCCTTTTACAGACTTTTTTCGGTAATCCCATAGCCAGTCCTTTTGTTCTTGGAATTTCATCCGGGGCAAAGCTGGTCGTTTCTCTTGTGATGATCTTCCTTCTGGGAAAATCCATGGTTGCCTCCTCGGCAGTTCTGATTCTGGCCGCCTTTGTGGGCTCCATGATCTCCATGGGCTTTGTGCTTCTTGTTGCGAAAAAAGTAAAACAGATGTCAGCTCTTATTATCAGCGGTATTATGATCGGATATATCTGTTCTGCAGTTACGGATTTTGTGATCACATTTGCAGATGATTCCAATATTGTAAACCTTCATAACTGGTCCATGGGAAGCTTTTCCGGCATGAACTGGGAAAATGTGCGGATGATGGCAGTTGTGACAGCAGTTACGGTACTGATGGTATTTCTGATGTCAAAACCTATCAGCGCTTATCAGCTTGGGGAAGGCTATGCACAGAACATGGGCGTAAATATTAAACTTTTCCGTGTGGCTCTGATTCTTCTGTCAAGTATTTTATCAGCATGCGTCACTGCATTTGCAGGACCCATATCCTTTGTAGGAATTGCGGTGCCTCATCTGGTAAAAAGTTTATTAAAAACAGCCCGGCCCCTTCTGGTGATCCCGGCCTGTTTTCTGGGAGGAGCAGTATTCTGTCTTTTCTGTGATCTGATCGCAAGAACAGCCTTTGCGCCTACGGAACTCAGTATCAGTTCGGTAACTGCGGTGTTTGGCGCACCTGTTGTTATTTATATTATGATTCGGAGAAAGAGGTCCGCATAATGGAAGAGTATTTTATTCAAACAGAGCAGCTGACAGTAGGTTATGACGGGAAGCCTCTGATCAAAGATATTGAGATCCGTCTGAAAAAAGGGGAGATACTTACTCTGATCGGCCCTAACGGAGCAGGAAAGTCCACGATTTTAAAAAGTATGACCCGGCAGCTGAAACTGGTTGGCGGGGCAGTATACCTGGACGGTGAAATGATGAGCCGCATGTCCGGAAAGGATGTGGCAAAAAGACTGGCGGTTGTAATGACAGAACGTATCCGGCCGGAGCTTATGACATGTGAGGATATTGTGGCAACAGGACGTTATCCCTATACGGGAACACTGGGAATTCTGGGAGAAGAAGACTGGGAAAAGGTTCATGAGGCAATGGAACTGGTTCATGCACTGGATTTTAAGGACAGGGATTTTACCGCCGTCAGTGACGGCCAGAGACAGAGGATTCTTCTTGCAAGAGCTATCTGCCAGGAGCCGGAGGTAATTGTACTGGACGAGCCTACTTCATTTCTTGATATCAGACACAAGCTTGAGCTGCTGGCAATTCTTAAAGATATGGTAGTTCGGAAAAAAACAGCGGTTCTGATGTCTCTTCATGAACTGGATCTGGCTCAGAAGATTTCTGACTGCGTGATCTGTGTTCATGGAGATAAAATAGAAAAATACGGGTCTCCGGAGGAAATCTTCAGTTCTGAATATGTGCATCATCTTTATGGGATTACAACAGGGAGCTACAATGCTGCGTTCGGGTGTCTGGAAATGGAAAGACCAAAAGGAAAGCCGGAGGTATTTGTGATCGGAGGAAACGGGACAGGTATTCCGGTATACAGGAAGCTTCAGAGGGCTGGAATTCCTTTTGCAGCAGGTATTCTCCACGGAAATGATGTGGACTGTGAGGTTGCCAGAGCTCTGGCGGCAGAGGTGATAGAAGAACAGCCCTTTTCTCTGATCCGGGAGGAAGTCTATCAGAAAGCTGTGAAGACGATGGAACAATGTGCTCAGGTGATCTGCTGTGTAAATGAGTTCGGACCAGTGAACGAGAAAAACAGGCAGCTTTGCTGTCTGGCAGAGAAAGCCGGAAAACTTGCACAGGAGAAAGGATTCTGCTATAATAGGAACACTTGATACATATTTTTTGTTTGAAACAGAAAGAGACAGGTGTTTTCATGGCAAGACCAGCACAGCAGAAAAAGCTGTCAGGCCACGGCAGGAAAAGATCCGTAAGACGGAAACGAGTGGATTATTATGATTACAGCCTTCTGGCAGTGATCATTCTTCTTACCTGCTTTGGTCTGATTATGCTGTACAGTACCAGTTCCTACATGGCAGAGGTCAAGTACGGCGATGACATGTATTTTTTTAAGAAACAGGCGCTGATCAGCGCTGTCTGTATTGTTGCGGCAGTTGTAATATCAAAAATTGATTACCATATCCTTGGCAGATTTACCACAATCTTATATGTATCTGCTCTGTTTCTGATGGCTCTGGTAAAGATTACTCCACTGGGTCAGGAGGTAAACGGAGCGAGACGCTGGCTGAAGCTGGGGATTCAGTTTCAGCCTGCGGAGATTGCCAAAATTGCGGTGATTGTATGTCTGCCTTATATGATCATAAACATGGGGCGGCAGGTAAAAACGCTGAAGGGCTGTATGAGATTGGCAGGATCAGGAGGACTTCTTGCTGCCGGCGCTTATATTTTAACAGAAAACCTCAGTACGGCTATCATTATTTTCGGTATTACTGCAGGCCTTATTTTTATGGCTCATCCAAACACAAAGCTGTTTCTCAGTATTGCGGCGGTGGGTGTGGTTCTTGTGGCGGGAATCGTAATATTTTTGTATCTTACGGTAGACCCGGAAACAAACGAAAACTTTCGAATCGGGCGAATCCTTGTATGGCTCCGGCCGGAAGAGTTTGCAGACGGAATGGGATATCAGACTCTTCAGGCTCTGTATGCCATAGGCTCCGGCGGACTTCTGGGAAGAGGACTGGGAAACAGTATCCAGAAGCTGGGAAGTGTTCCAGAGGCGCAGAACGATATGATCTTTTCCATTGTGTGTGAGGAACTGGGAATAGCGGGAGGCGTGATGCTGCTTCTTATGTTTGCCTACCTTCTGTACCGGTTGTTCTTTATTGCACAGAATGCTTCCGACTTGCTGGGAAGCCTGATGGTAACCGGAATTTTTATCCATATTGCGCTACAGGTGATCTTTAATGTTGCGGTTGTGCTGAATCTTATGCCCAATACAGGAGTTACCCTTCCGTTTATCAGCTACGGAGGAACCTCCATCATGTTTTTGATGGCAGAAATGGGTCTGGCGTTAAGTGTGGCCCGGCAGATAAAATTTCAAGACATGTAAGGAATAACCGGCAGACGAAGCCCGGAAAAAGAGAAAATCGTGGAAATCTATTGACAAATAGATGTACAGAATATATACTTTCCACATCAAAGTAGCATATTTGATAAAGGAGAAGATAGTAATGTTAGAAGAAATGAAAAAAATGATCGCAGAACAGTTAAGCTGTGATGAAAATGAGATTAATTTGGAAACTTCTTTTAAGGATGACCTGGGGGCAGATTCACTGGATCTTTTTGAGCTTGTAATGGCACTGGAGGATGAGTATAACATCGAGATTCCTGCGGAGGAGCTTGCAGATCTTGCTACCGTAGGAGATGTGATCGAATATCTGAAGAACAGAGGCATCGAAGCATAATTGAGTTAAACGGTTGCCGTGTATCAGGCGGCGGCGCTAAATTCCCTGAGGCAGAGATGTCTCAGGGAATTTCATAGTATAAAGAAAAACAGGAGAGAGATTATGACAAAGTTAAGGACAAGATTTGCGCCAAGCCCCACAGGAAGAATGCATGTGGGAAATCTGCGTACGGCATTATACGCATATCTGATCACCAAACATGAGGGCGGTGATTTTATTCTCCGCATTGAGGATACAGATCAGGAGCGTTATATGGAAGGGGCGGTTGATATTATTTACCGCACCATGGAAAAGACAGGACTGCTTCATGATGAGGGTCCGGACAAAGACGGCGGCGTAGGACCTTATGTGCAGAGTGAGCGTCAGGCATCCGGTCTTTATCTGGAATATGCCAGAAAGCTTGTGGATCAGGGCGACGCTTACTACTGCTTCTGCGGACAGGAAGAACTGGAATCCATGAAGCGCATGGTGGCAGGAAAGGAAATTTCCATTTATGACAAGCGCTGCCTGAAGCTTCCAAAGGAAGAAGTGGAAAGACGTCTTGCAGCAGGAGAGCCTCATGTGATCCGGTTTAATATGCCCACAGAGGGAACCACTACCTTCCATGATGTGATTTACGGAGATATCACAGTAAATAATGAGGAAATGGAAGATCTGATCCTGATCAAGTCTGACGGCTATCCTACCTATAATTTTGCAAACGTAGTGGACGATCATCTGATGGGAATCACCCATGTAGTCCGTGGAAACGAATATCTTTCTTCCGCGCCGAAATACAATCGTATTTACGAGGCCTTTGGCTGGGAAATCCCGGTTTATGTACATTGCCCTCTTATTACAAATGAGGAGCATCAGAAGCTCAGCAAGCGTTCCGGTCATTCCTCCTATGAGGATCTGGTAGATCAGGGATTCCTGACAGAGGCGATTGTAAACTTTGTGGCTCTTCTTGGCTGGAGCCCTCAGGAAAACAGAGAGATCTATTCTCTTCCGGAGCTTGTGGAAGCCTTTGACTATCACCACATCAGCAAATCACCGGCTGTTTTTGATATCCAGAAGCTGCGCTGGATGAACGGCGAATATATCAAAAAAATGGATCCGGAAGCTTTTTATGAAAAAGCCCTGCCTTATATGAAGGAAGTACTGAAAAAAGATTATAATTTCCATAAAATTGCAGGAATGGTGCAGACACGAATCGAGGTATTCCCGGATATTCCGGCTCTGATCGACTTCTTTGAGGAAGTTCCGGAGTATGATTCCTCCATGTACTGCCACAAAAAAATGAAAACAACAGAAGAGACTGCTCTTACTGTATTAAAAGAGGTTCTTCCTGTACTTGAAGCTCAGGAGGACTATACAAATGATCCTCTGTTTGCTTCTTTAAGCGAATTTGTAAAAGAAAAGGGCTACAAGAACGGATATGTTATGTGGCCGCTCCGTACTGCAGTTTCCGGCAAGCAGATGACACCTGCCGGAGCAACTGAGATCATGGAGATCATTGGCAAGGAAGAAACTCTGAAGCGCATAAAAGCAGCCATTGAAAAACTCAGCTAAGAACGGACTTATATGAAACGTAATCCATCTCAGAAACGGGCAATCGCCCACCTGTCAGGACCCATGATGGTTCTGGCAGGCCCCGGATCGGGGAAAACCTCCGTAACAGTAGAACGAATTGCATATATGACAAAAGAATGTGGGATATCCCCGGCTTCCATTCTTGTTGTGACATTTTCCAGGGCCGCGGCAAAGGAAATGAAGGAACGGTTTTTAAAATTTACCGGACAGGAGCACAGCCCGGTGACGTTTGGAACCTTTCACGGGGTATTTTATGCTATTTTAAAACAGGCATATGGATTTACTGCGGCAAATATTTTGTCAGAGGAAGAAAAGAATAGTATTTTAAAAGAACTTACCCTGGAGCTGGCAGGAGAGCTTGCAGAAGAGGGAGATTTTACCGGAGAACTGGCAAAAGAGATCAGTGTGGTAAAAGGAAACCGGATTTCTCTGGAGCATTATTATTCTTCCTGCTGTCCGGATGAGGTGTTCCGCCAGATATATCAGGGATATAGGAAAGAATGTACCGCAAGGCGAAAGCTGGATTTTGACGATATGCTTTTGTACTGCTATGAGCTTTTTCAGCAGAGACAGGACATTCTGAAAGCCTGGCAGAATAAATTTCAGTATATTCTTGTGGATGAGTTTCAGGATATCAACCAGCTTCAGTATGATATCGTCAGGCTTCTGGCAAAGCCGGAAAACAATCTGTTTATTGTAGGGGATGATGACCAGTCCATTTATCACTTCCGGGGGGCAAGACCGGAGATCATGCTGAATTTCACAAAGGATTATCCGGAAGCAGAAACGGTGGTCTTAAATGTAAACTACCGGTGTACAAAAAGAATCCTTGGATCAGCCATGAATGTGATCGGAGAAAATAAAACACGTTTTAAAAAAGAGCTGTCCACTCCCAATCCGGAGGGCGAACCGGTAAGGATACTGGAATTTCCCAATCCCAGAGAAGAATATATGGAGATTACCGGTGAGCTGCGCAGGAGACTGGATGCAGGCGATGATCTGAAAGATACGGCAATACTTCTCCGGACAAATCAGGAGGCAGAAGGCCTTGTGGGAGCTCTGATGGAGCGCCAGGTACCTTTTGCCATGAAAGAAACTCTGCCAAATCTTTTTCATCACTGGATATGCAGAAATATGATGGCATATATGAGACTGGCAGCCGGGCAGAACTGCAGAAAGAATTTTCTGGAGATCATGAACCGTCCCAACCGTTATCTTTCACGGGAGGCTCTGGCGATTTCAAATGAACTGTCTTTTGAGCAGCTGAAGGAATTTTATAAGAATAAGGACTGGATGTGCGACAGGATCACCACCCTGGAAACCCATCTCAGGATTCTGAAGGGACTGCCCCCTTATGCGGCTATAAATTTTATCAGAAAAGGTATGGGATATGAAGAATACTTGCATGAATATGCACGTTATCGTAAAATAAAACCAGAGGAATTAAGTGAGATCCTGGACCGCCTTCTGGAAAGCGCAAAAGGAATAAACAGTCTGGAAGAATGGGAGACTTACATAGAAGATTATACGAAGAGACTGAATGAACAGGCAAAGAAGCAGGAAAAAGAGACAGAAGGAGTTCTGATCTCCACCATGCACGGGGTAAAGGGGATGGAATTTGACCGGGTTTATATACTGAATGTAAATGAAGGCAGCATCCCTTATAAAAAAGCAGTTCTTGAGCCGGCTCTGGAAGAAGAGAGAAGACTGTTTTATGTCGGAATGACCCGGGCAAAGAAAAAACTCACGTTATGCTATGTGAAACGGCAGTACGAAAAGGACAGAGAACCGTCCAGATTTTTAAAGGAGGCAGGAGTATGAAAGCAGTCATTTATTTTACCGAGATTCCCCCACAGTATGAGCACAAAAACATGGGACATATGACAGGAGAAAAGCTTCTGGAAGAGGCGCTTCTGAAAGAGTATGGACGGAAGCTTGCTTTTGAGCCGAGGGCAAAAGGAGAGCATGGGAAACCGTTTTTTACATTACAGCCGAAAATTCATTATAACATCAGCCATTCCGGAAAGTATGTGGTCTGTGTTCTTGCAGGCGAGGAAGTGGGGATTGATATTCAGGAACACAGAGAACTGGATTATGAAAAAGGCCTGCAGAAACTGGTGCCGGTATCCCTGCTTCACGAAATACTGGAATCTGATCACATAAAGGAAGCTTTCTATAACCAGTGGGTGCTTCGTGAAGCATATATGAAATGGACCGGCGAGGGATTTTCCAGAGATCCCCGTACCATCCCAATGGACAGAGGAAATTCTGTGCTGCTGGAAATGGAGCCGGGATACAGCGGAGCTGTGTGGTCAGAAAACCCTCTGGAGCTCAGATGGGAACATCTGGAAATAAGCATTCCGTAAAATCCGGTAATGAAACAGAGATTGTCCTCATATATTATGTGTAAAGAGGGGGGAGGACAATGGAGGCCAGTCAGATCCAGAATCTGTTTGCCGGAAATATCCGGCGGCTTCTTGTCCAGACGGAGATCGATTACGACAGATTGTACGAGATCCGTCTCCGGGCAGGAAGGCCGCTGTTTCTCACTTATGATAAAGGCGAATGTTTTTTAAGAACAAAGGGCAGGGAGCCGTATGTGGTAACAAGAGAGGATCTGAAAGAGACACTGGAATACGTAAGCGGGTATTCTCTGTACGCCTATGAGGATGAACTTCGCCAGGGATATATGAGCGTACAGGGAGGCCACAGGGTAGGGGTTACCGGAAAAGTGATCCTGGATGGCGACCGGATCAGGGGAATGAAATATATTTCCTGTATCAATGTGCGTCTGGCTCATCAGATACCAGGATGCGCGGACGCTGTAATGCCCTATATCCGAAAAGAAAAATGGACAGCCCATACACTGATCATCTCACCGCCCAGATGTGGAAAAACCACACTTTTAAGGGATGTGATCCGACAGCTCAGCAATGGCTTCGGAAAGATTCCGGGTGTTACGGTTGGCGTGGTGGATGAGAGAAGCGAGCTGGCAGGCTGCTATCAGGGCATCCCCCAGAATGACCTGGGAATGAGAACGGATGTGCTGGACTGCTGTCCGAAAGCCCAGGGAATGCAGATGCTGATACGAGCCATGTCCCCGGCGGTAGTGGCAGTGGATGAGCTTGGAAAGGAAGAGGACTTCCGCGCAGTGGAAGCGGTGATCCACAGTGGGTGCAGACTGATCGCCACTGCCCATGGAGAGAATGTGGAAGCTGTGCTTGCCACACCCTTTTTTGCAGAGCTGAAAAAAATGCGAGTATTTGACAGATATATTGTTCTGGGAAAAGAAAAAAGAGCCGGCATTATCAGGGGGATTTTTGACGGAAGGGGAGTTCCATGCTGAAATTTGCAGGCATTCTCATGATTTTTATTGCAGGGACCGGCATGGGGACTGCAAAGAGTATGGAGCTTACAAAAAGAGAGCGGAATCTGAAAAAATTCCTGTGGCTGACCTCATGTTTAAAGGGGACAGTGCGCTGCGGCAATAGCTGTTTTCCTGAGGCGTTTCTGGAAATTTCAGAAAAGTTTGACGGTATGTACCAGGAGTTCCTTCAGAGTCTTGCGGACAGGCTGAAAGGTCAGGAAGGCCAGACCCTTGGACAGATTTTCCGGGACTGTGCAAAAAAAGAGTTCCGGACCGCAGGTTTTTCTACAGAAGAAATGGAACTGATCGCTTCTCTTGGAGACAGGCTTGGCTATCTGGACAGAGAAATGCAGCTAAGGCAGCTGGATGTTTTTGAGGAAGAGCTGTGCAGGAGGCTGGATTTTCTGGCCTGCCAGCTTCCGGAAAAAAAGAAACTATGCCGGAATCTGGGGATTCTGGGAGGGATTTTTCTGGGAGTGCTTTTGTGGTAGGAAGAAAACTGTGCAGAGCTTGGGAAAGGAGGACGATTTGGAAGTCGGTATTATTTTTAAAATAGCGGCAGTGGGAATCCTTGTTTCTGTTCTTTCTCAGATACTGAAACACAGTGGCAGAGATGAGCAGGCGTTTCTGGTAAGTCTTGCCGGACTTCTGGTGGTTCTCTTCTGGATCGTTCCCTATATATACGATCTGTTTGAAAGTATACAGACTCTTTTTGTTATGTAGACGGAGCAGATGCGGAAGGAGCGGAGCATGGATATTATAAAGATTTCTCTTCTTGGTGTATGCGGCGTAATGCTTGGATTTTTTCTGAAAGGAACAAAGCCGGAATACGCTGTTTTTGTAACTGTGGGAATCGGGATTATGATCCTGGGGCTTGCAGCAGGAAAGATAGAGTATATATTTTCAGCGGTGGATCGGCTGAAAGACAGCCTTCCTCTGGATGAAGGCTATCTGGCAACGCTGATAAAAATGATCGGTATTACCTACATCGGACAGTTTTCTGCAGGAATATGCAGAGATGCAGGGCATCAGGCAACGGCAGGACAGATCGAGCTGTTCTGTAAGCTGTCTATTATGGTCCTCAGTATTCCTGTGCTGATGGCGCTTCTGGATACGATCCAGAAGTTTTTTGTATGAAGAGGCTTTATAAAACTGGGATTTTTGTTTTATGCACCGCATTTATCATCTTTTGCGGAACAAAAGTCGTACAAGGGGCAGAAGAGGCTGATACGGCAGAGCAGATCCAGGGGGAGCTTCTTTCGGAGCTTGATTTCGGTCAGGTTCAGAGGATGCTGGACGAGCTTTTGGGGACAGAAAGCTTTTCTTTTCAGGAAGCTCTGAAGAAATTAATAAACGGGGAAGAAGCGATTTCAAAAGAGACAGTGCAGGAATTTCTGCGCGGTCTTTTTTTTTCCGGTTTTGAGAGAGAGAGGGAGCTGTTTGCAAAAATTCTGGTGCTGGTGATTCTTGCGGCAGTGTTTACAAATTTTGCTTCTGTGTTTGAAAACGGACAGGTGGGAGATGTCAGTTTTTATGTGGTGTATATTCTTCTGTTTACGCTTCTGATGGATTCTTTTTATGAAAAAACACGTTCGCTGCATCATACGATCTCATGGATCGTGGAATTTATGAAGGCGCTGTCTCCGGCATATTTTATGACAGTGGCGGCATCTTCCGGAGCTCTGTCAGCAGCTGTGTTTTATGAAGGAGTTCTTCTTCTGGTGTGGCTGATCCAGTGGATTCTTCTGAATGTTCTTTTACCTGCGGCGGAGATTTATGTTCTTCTGCGTCTGGTAAATCATCTGTCCAGAGAAGAAATGCTGGGAAAATTTGCAGAATTTTTAAAAACAGTGGTCAGCTGGGCGCTAAAAACTCTTCTGGGCCTTGTGGCAGGGCTTCAGGTTGTCCGGGGGCTGGTGGCTCCGGTTATGGATTCTCTGAAAAGAAGTGTGATCGGAAAAGCGGCAGGAGCATTGCCGGGAGTTGGAAATGCTGTGAACATGGTAACAGAGCTGGTGATCACCAGTGCGGTCCTTGTACGCAACTGCCTTGGAGTTCTTATCCTTCTGGCAACAGTGGCTGCCGGGGCAGGACCTGTGATCCATTATGGGATGCTGTCTTTAACTTACCGGTTTCTGGCAGCAGTATCTCAGCCGGTATCGGATAAGCGGATGGTGGAATGTCTGTCTACCATGGGAGAAGGCTTTGAGATCCTGCTGAAAATCCTTTTTACAGCAGAGGTTCTTTGTATTCTGACTTTTCTGATCATTATGGCAGGAATACAGGGAGGCGGCGTATGAGAGAGGACATTTACCAGTGGATGAAAAGTCTTGCAGTTTTTTATCTGTTTTTTACAGCAGTTCTTCAGCTGGTTCCTGATCGTAAATATGAACGCTATGTGCGTTCGTTTATGGGACTTCTTCTGATCTACATGCTCTGCACGCCTGTGTTTGCTGTATTTGGAAAAAGCGGGCAGCTTCTGGAAGGCTTTGCAGATACCTTTTATCAGGAACAGAAAAGGATGGAAGCAGAAGAGCTTCAGACTTTTTATCTGAAACAGGGATACGAAAATGAGATTTCTTCTAAAATTGAAGAATTGTTAAAAGAATCAGGAATAAATCCTTCTGAGACTGCCGTACATATAGAAGGAGAGCGGATATCCGCAGTACTGACTGTAAAACAGGAGCTGACCCGGGAACAGGAAAGGGGGATTCGGGATGACCTCAGGAAGAGCTTCGGAATCGAAGAAAAGGACTGTAAGATCCTTACTGACAGAAATGACGGGGCAGCAGTGGATGGTTCTTCTGCTTCTGGGAATGCTTCTGACAGTAATCGCGCTTCCGGTATCAGACAGTAAGGAACAGACAGAGGAAAAGCAGGATCTTACGGAAAATACAGAAAGCTGTGAGGGGGACAGAACACTTCTGGAGGCAAAGCTGGAATCCATTCTGGAAAATACAGAAGGTGTGGGAAAGGTGCAGGTACTTCTGATGACCGGAGAGGGAAAACAGGGATTTTACGGAACGGAAAACACGGAAGTGACAGGTGTGCTGATTGCGGCAGAGGGGGCGGATAATTCTGTTACCGTGCAGAATATTCAGCAGGCTGTAATGGCATTATTTCAGATTGAAGCCCATAAAATAAAAATAATGAAAATGAAATGAGGAGAGTAAAGTGAAAAAAATCATGAAAAAGAATCAGGTGATCATCACCTCGCTGGCAATTCTGATCGCAGTAGCCGGATACCTGAATTTTGCGGATGTAGATCTGGGATTTAAGGATAAAGAGGCCAGTACAGACAGCAGCAGTATTCTGGAGGAGGTAGAGTATGATCTGACAGATGAAACAGCCCTTCTGGATGAGAACGGGGCAGATGGCCAGGGAGATCTTTCAACTACAGGAACTCCCGGAGAAGCCGTACTTACAGGAGCTTCTGATTTTGCAGCCCAGGCAAAGCTTTCCAGAGAGCAGGTGCGCTCTCAGAACAAGGCAGAGCTTCAGGAGATCATTGGAAATATCGATATCAGTGAGGAGAAAAAGCAGGAAGCCATCAATACCATGGTATCCATGACTGAGCTTGCGGAAAAAGAAGCGGCGGCAGAGCTTCTTCTGGAAGCAAAAGGATTTGAGAATGTGGTTGTGAATCTGACCGGGGAGACAGCGGATATTGTAGTGCCGGACAGCGCTCTGGAGGATGCGCAGAGGGCGCAGATCGAGGATATTGTAAAAAGAAAGACCGGCATCGCAGCAGAAAATATTGTGATCACACCTCTGAGTCAGAGCAGCGATGAAGCAGAAGCTGTCCCGGAAGGTGAAGAGGAGCTGGAGGAAACAAACGGAGAGGCTGAGGAGATCGGTGAAACAGAAGATTCAGGAGAAGCATCGGGATCCGGAGAGGATTATGAGGAGCAGGAAACCTCGGCAGAGGCTTCAGACGAGTATGTAATACAGACAGAAGGGATTTATGACTGACCGGTATCCGGATGAATAGAAAAAGGCGCCCCTCTTCCGGCAGGGAGAGGGGATTTTTCCTGTCCGATTGCTCTTGACAGTGCAGGCTTTTGTATACTAGAATGTGTGAGTATGTTATGAGTTTGTATGAATAGAAAACAGGAGGCTTAAACGTGTCCAAGTATGCGAAAGAGATAGAAAAGAGAAGAACCTTTGCCATTATTTCCCACCCGGATGCCGGTAAGACAACACTGACAGAAAAATTCCTTCTTTATGGAGGCGCCATCAATCTGGCAGGAAGCGTAAAGGGAAAGGCAACTGCCCGCCATGCGGTATCTGACTGGATGGAGATCGAGAAGGAGAGAGGTATTTCCGTAACCTCCTCTGTGCTTCAGTTCCATTATGACGGCTACTGTATCAATATTCTGGATACACCGGGACATCAGGATTTCTCGGAGGATACCTACCGTACCCTGATGGCGGCGGACTCTGCCGTGATGGTCATCGATGCATCCAAGGGAGTAGAG
>OLQG01001116.1_pt1 | contig 18400 bp, 15 predicted proteins | sample 1672221 | NCBI WGS metagenome assembly OLQG01 (sample SAMEA3136660, study PRJEB25190) | human gut metagenome | biome: human gut; feature: human-associated habitat; material: faeces | place: Austria | collected 2013
GTGAGGATGAATTTGAAGAGCTGCTTTGCTTTGCAGATCATATAGTGTTTAACTCACCCTCCCAGCTTCTCCGTTTTGGAAAAAGAGCGAAGCAGGCAGGAAAAAGCGTAGGGCTCAGGATCAATCCGGAATGCTCTACCCAGGAAGGACATGAAATTTATGATCCCTGTGCCCCGGGCAGTCGTATGGGTACCACGAGAGCACAGTGGGAGGCTGCTGTGAAAATGCATCCGGATCTGACCGGATTATTGGATGGTATTCACTTTCACACCCTTTGCGAGCAGGATTCCTCTGATCTGGAAACCACTCTTGCAGCGGTGAAGGTGAAATTCGGAGATCTGATTTCTCAGGTAAAATGGCTGAATCTGGGAGGAGGACATCATATTACAAGACCAGGTTATGATATTGCACGGCTTGAAAAGTGCATTGAGGCGGCAATGGAAGAATGGAAGGTGGATATTTACCTGGAGCCTGGAGAGGCATGGGCTTTAAATGCCGGATTCTTTCTGACAACCGTGCTGGATGTACTGCAAAATGGTGATACCAGGCTTGCAATTTTGGACGGAAGTGCTGCATGTCATATGCCGGACGTTCTGGAAATGCCTTACCGTCCGCCACTTCTTGGAGCAGGGGAGCCAGGAGAGAATGCCGTTACAGTCCGTCTTGGAGGACCAACCTGTCTGTCCGGGGATGTTATAGGAGATTACAGCTTCCAAAAGCCTTTGGCATACGGAGATCTTCTCATGTTTGGCGATATGGCCATATATACAACCTGCAAAAACAATACCTTTAACGGAATGCCCCTGCCTGATATCTGGCTGCGGCATGGTGATAAAACCATGGAACGTCTGACTGATTTCGGTTACGAGGATTTTAAAGGCAGACTTGGACACCGCAGGAAATCAGAGTAGGTCTCCTGTAAAATTTGTAAAAAGACGTAAGTCATAGAAATATGGCTTGCGTTTTTTTCTGTCTGGAAAGAAAGTAAGATACAGTGACACAACACCAGAAAAGATCTGGAACGTATGAAACAGCCTGAGTATATGTAAACGTATGGTAATAATATCTAAAAAAAGAAGATACATTTTTAGTAAAAAACGCTTTTGAAATAAGAACAAAATGGTTTTATAATGAAAATAACGGCAGGCAGCGTAGTGATGCGGGAAAGCAACATCTTATATGCTGCCTGTTGTTTATAAAATGAATTTCAGGAGGAACCATACATGCATGAGTATGAAATCTTTATTGAAGAAATAAATCCGTGTGGAGGAGAACAATACAGTAAAAAAACTTTGATTGAGGCAGAAGCAGTAAGTCCGGAAGCTTATGTAAAAGAAAACGGAAGATTTCCGGTTCTGGAATCCACATGCAATGAGTGCGGCGATGTTGTAATAGTAACAGGAGACAAACAGGGTTCTTTTGTACGTTATACTTTTACGGAATAAGAGTTCCGGGCAGCAAGGAGAGGATTTTGTGAAATATGAAATTGGAGATTTTGTCAGCAAACCAGTTACAGGTATCTGTAAAATAGAGAACATTCTATATTTGAATCCGCAGGATGAAAAAAATGATAAATTGTATTATCTCATGAAACCAGTAGAAGATGAAAAGGAAAAAATATATGTTCCTGTTTCAAATTCAGCTTCGAGGCTGAGATTGTGTCTGACAAAAGAGGAAGCGTGGAATCTGATCAAACGAATTCCAGAGATTCCGACAGCATGGACAAATAATGAAAAAATGAGAGAGCAAAGCTATAAAGAGGCAGTAAAAGCAAATGATCCTGAAGCCTTAATTGCTATTATAAAAATGATTTATCAACGAAAACAAAAAAGGCTTGCACAAGGGAAAAAGTGCACTTCTACAGATGCAAGATATTTTCAGGTGGCCGAAAATCTGTTATATGTAGAGCTTGGAATTGCTCTTGGAAAACCAAAGCAGCAAATCTGTAAAACAATTATTGATTATATGAATCAAAGAGCTGACAACAGTATTTGAAAAATGGACAGTAATTGTTCATTGGTAACAAAAACAAAAAAATCTGTTTGACTTTTTGAAAAACAGGCAATATAATTAAATCAAACGAGTAGCAGGTAAGCGTAAATCCAGTTTACAAGCTGCTCGTTTTTTATTTTGCTAAAAATGAATAATATCGCCATGAAAAAGTGTGTAGCCTGTCAGCGTAAGTCCAGCTTATATGACAGAATGCGCGCTTTTTTTGTGCAGAAAAAAAGAGAGGAGTTAAAACAAAATGGCGGAAAGCAACAAGATGAAGGAGATGCCGGTGAATAAGCTGATGGTCCAGATGGGAATCCCAATGATCTTATCCATGGCATTGCAGGCAGTCTATAACATTGTAGACAGCGCATTTGTAGGAAATATGAGAGTGGGCAGTGAATCAGCACTAAATGCACTGACTCTGGTATTCCCGGTTCAGATGCTTATGGTGGCAGTAGGAATTGGAACAGGTGTAGGAACCAATGCACTTCTTGCAAGGACACTGGGACAGGGAAACCGTAAAAAAGCTGCGAAGGTAGCTGGAAACAGTCTGTTCCTGGGGGTGATCATTTATGTGGTTTGTTTATTATTTGGCATCTTTGGAGTGAGAGCATATATTTCATCTCAGACAGTAGATGCAGAAGTACTTGAAATGGGAGTCAGTTATCTGCGGATATGTTGTGTGATTTCTTTTGGAATCATCTTCTTTTCCTTATTTGAAAAGCTGTTACAGGCTACAGGACGCTCTCTTTATTCCACAATCGGTCAGGTAGTTGGAGCAGTTGTAAATATCATTCTTGATCCGATCATGATCTATGGTATTGGACCTTGTCCTGAAATGGGCGTGAAAGGTGCCGCTTACGCAACTGTCATTGGTCAGGTAGCCTCTGCAGTTTTACTGTTTATTTTCCATATGAAGCTGAATAAAGAATTTGAACATGATGTGAAATACTTGAAGCCGAATGCGGGCATTATAAAAGAAATCTATGCTATCGGACTCCCGGCAATTATTGCACAGGCTCTGATGTCTATAATGGTGTACGTGATGAATTTAATTCTGAAGTTCAATCCTTCCGCACAGACAGCCTATGGCTTGTTCTATAAGGTACAGCAGTTTGTTCTTTTCCTTGCATTTGGTCTGCGAGATGCGATCACGCCGATTATTGCATTTGCGTATGGAATGAGAAGTAAAAAAAGAATACAGGATGGCATCAGGTATGGTCTGATCTATACGATAGCATTAATGATTCTCGGCATTGCAATCACAGAGATTTTTCCGGGCGCATTTGCAACGCTGTTTAATGCAGGACAGTCAAGAGAATATTTTATCAGTGCGATGAGAGTGATTTCTATTAGTTTTCTGTTTGCGGGAATTAATGTTGCTTATCAGGGAATTTATCAGGCGCTGGATGGTGGTATGGAATCATTGGTTATTTCACTTCTAAGACAGCTTATTATCATTCTGCCACTGGCAGGAGTCTTTTCTTTATTTGTCAGAAATGGTCAGATGGGAGTCTCCCTGATCTGGTGGGCGTTTCCGATTACCGAAGTCATTGCATGTCTGGCAGGATATGTATTTTTAAAGAAAATCAGAAAAAATAAGGTCAATGTTTTAAATTAAGGAGGAACTGGAAATGGCAAAAAGAATTATTACAATCAGCAGAGAATTTGGAAGCGGTGGACGTTTTATCGGGGAGAAAGTCGCAAAAAAACTTGGAATTACTTACTATGATAAAAATATCATTAGTGAGATTGCAGAAAAGTCTGGTTTATCACCAGAATATATTCAGGAAAGCGCAGAGTTATCTCCCAAAAAAGGATTATTTGCCTATGCATTTGCCGGACGTGATATTACAGGAAAATCCGTTGAGGATATGGTATATGAGGCACAGAGAAAGGTTATATTGGAATTGGCAGAAAAAGAGTCCTGTGTAATTATTGGACGAAATGCAGATTTTATCCTAAGAGATTGGAACGATGTATTGAATGTATTTATTCATGGGGATATGCCGGAAAAAATACAACGTATCATGGACTTACATAATGTAGAAGAGAAGGAAGCTGTCAAAATGATGGCAGACATAGATAAAAGACGTATGACAAATTATAACTTTTATACGGATCAAAAATGGGGAAAAGCCAGCAATTACACGTTGTGCCTGAACAGTTCACAGCTTGGATATGACAGATGTGAAGCGATAATTATGGAGTGTGTGAAGTAAAGCACTGTTTTTTTCTTATCATTATAATATAGAACAGAGAGAAGATGGTTGTCGTTAGCCATCTTTTTTCTTTTTACGGACAAATTTTACGGACAAATTTGCAATAGACTTATTTCAAGAAAAAATGTATAATAAAAGAAAAAGATTCGTCAGCAAATCAGCCGAAAGTCTGGGACACAAAGCTATATGGTCTGCAAAATAGCAGCCAGTTACAACGTTTAAGATGCATTGCCTGAAAAGACAGTGCTTTTTTTGTTTTGAGAATATTGGTTAGGGACAGGCAGCTAATAATTATAAACCGGGGAAAAGTTATATGGAAGAATACAGAGATGATATAAAAAGTAAATTGCATTACATGGATGAAATCCTTCATAAGATTTCTTTTATGAGTCAGGCAGAGAATGAAAAGCAGCTGGATGACATGACACCATCTATACTGAAGAGTGTTGGAAAATATACAGCAGCAGACAGAGCGTATATTTTTGAATGGAATTCAGAAAAGAAGGAAAGTTTTAAAAATACATTTGAATGGTGTGCATCAGGAATTGAACCACAGATACAGAATCTGCAGGGAATTCTGTGCTGGTAATCAGATGTGTCAGTAATCGGGTAAAGAATAACAGAGGTATAGCAGAATGAAAAAGGATAGCGGACTGTATAAAAAGATAAAAATATATTGTTATATTGTAGGATTGATTGCTTTTCTGACAGCATTCTTTATTAGCGTTTTTCTGCTCCATAATCTGGAAAAAAATGAAAAGGCAACTGGAAAATATATGGCGCAGATTACGGAGAAAAGAGTTAGGGCAAGACTGGATCAGTATATTATTCTCTCTAATCTTTTGGGAAATTATATCAGTGCCGGAGAAAATCTGGATGAGAATACGTTTTCTGAACTGGCAGAAAAGATTCCAAATGAAGATGGTGTGATAAAGGCATTTGAGCTGGCACCTGAGGGTATTGTTACAGACATTTATCCGAAACAGGAAAATGAGGGAGCCTTTGGACTGGATATGCTACAGGAGCATGAGCGAAAAAAGGATGCAGTTGTGGCAAGGGATAGCGGAAAATATACGATTGGGGGACCATACCAGTTAAAGCAGGGAGGAACAGGAGCACTGCTTTTTAATCCAGTTTATCAGGATAATAATTCAGACAAAGGGGAGTTCTGGGGATTTGTGATTCTGGTGATTGACTGGAATCGTTTCATTGATGAAATAAATCTTGATTATTTAAGTGATGCAGATTTCTGCTACAGAATCTGGAGCTATGACAGAGACGGCAACGATAGGATTATTCTGGCAGAGAGCCAGGATGATATGCCGGACAACATTCTGACAGTAGAATGCACAGTTCCCAATAACACATGGTATTTTGACATTATCCCTTCAGAGGGATGGATTCCACGTTCTTACTGGATTATGTGTATTGTCGTTTCTTATGTATACTCATTATTGGTTGCTACAGTATTTTATTTGATATTCAGCAAAAAACACAGGGAAAGACAATATGAAGCGGAGCTGAAAAAATCTGCTGAACAGGCAAAAAACGCCAGCGAGGCAAAAACAAGATTTTTATTCAATATGAGCCATGATATCCGAACTCCGATGAATGCAATTGTGGGTTTTTCCGGTTTGTTAGAGAAGAATCTGCAGAATGAAAAAAAGGCAAAAGAATATCTGGGAAAGATACAGTCTTCCAGTAATCTTCTGCTGATGATTATCAATCAGATTTTGGAAATGGCCCGGATTGAAAGCGGTACAGCGGTATTACAATTAAAAGCTGAGGATATGGATGCATTATTTCACAGGGTAAATACAGTGTTTGAAGAGGATATCAGAAAGAAGAATCTGCAGTATTATGCCGATTTAGATATAAGACATCATTATGTTGTCTGTGATCAGACAAAGTTACAGGAGATTATGCTGAATATTATCAGCAATGCTATAAAGTATACCCCGGAGGGACATTCAATCTATGTAGAAATACATGAGGCCGCATCAGAGAATCCTTCAAAGATACATTATATTTTTTCATGTGAAGATACGGGCATTGGTATGAGTGAAGAATATCTTCCGCATGTCTATGAAGAATTTTCCAGAGAACATACCACTACAGAAAATAAGGTGCAGGGAACAGGGCTGGGACTTTCTATTATCAAATCCATGATAGAACTGATGGATGGAAGTATTCAGGTAGAAAGCAGACAGGGCATTGGAACAAAATTTACGGTAGATCTTTCTTTTGACATAGCATCGAAAGAAGAGGTATATGGAAATCAGAATGCCATGAAGCCACCCGCAATTCACACGATAAAAGGAACAAGAATTCTCCTTGTAGAGGATAATGAGCTGAATGCGGAAATAGCGAAGACAGTTCTCGAAGATGTCGGAGCGTTGATTACCCGAGTGGAAGATGGACAGCAGGCAGTGAAATTATTTAAAGAGAAACCGGCAGGAACATTTGATGCAATTTTAATGGATCTGATGATGCCTGTTATGGATGGATATACAGCTACGAAGAAAATCAGGTCGTTAGAACGTTCAGATGCAAAAACAATACCGATTATAGCTATGACAGCGAATGCATTTCAGGAAGATGCTGAAAAGTGCATTGCCGTAGGGATGAATGCTCATCTGGCAAAACCTTTAAATATAGAAAAAATGATGACAACAATCTGTCATTTAGTAAAAAAGAAAAATGAATGAAATATACATTTTTGCTTATTATTTTATGCTTAATCTGGCAGCTATACATGGCATCATCCTTGGCGTTGGGGTTTTAAATACGCTCTATTTTTGTAGAGAGACAAATTTTTTATATTTTTTCTGATAAATTATCTATTAAAAAAATAAAGGTGGAAATTAACAAATGTTGATTTCCACCTTTCGCAACTTACAATAAAATCCTTTCACCCGAAGTTTCTTTTTGGAACTGTAGTAGAGTAGGGAAATAGAAATAGAAACAGAAGTGAAAGAACCTTCGGGAGAAAGAAATTCAGGATAACTCTTCCTGAAAATGTTGAATAATCAAATCTGCACAGGAGATGCCATGCAAAAATCTGATTAGGAACATACAATTATAAATACATATTCTTATGTGAAAACATAGGAATCACATAACATATGCCGGAGTATTAACATCTTTAAATACCCACTTGTTGCAGTATAACAGGATTTTAATATTAAGTCAATAAAAAATGCAAATATTTTTATGTTTATATTTTCACATATATTTTTTTGCAAATATTTTCACTTTTTATTCTGTACAGATTGACACAGTGTCGTTGATACTTTATAATAAATTGATAAATACGGCATGGCTGTGAGGGAAAAGTATGAAAAATGATAAAATAATTAAAATAATTCGAGTAGCTAAAAAGTATTATGAATCGCATATGGATCAGAAGGTTATCGCACAGGAAGAGGGAATGTCTGTATCAACTGTCAGTAGAATGTTAAAGAAAGCAGAAGAGATGGGATATATCAAAATTACTGTGGAATATCCTGTGTTATCTAACGAGGAACTATCTGCTTCTTTAAAGAAAAAGTATAATTTAGAGAAAGTATTTCTCGTTCCAAAGCTTTCAGATGCGCCTGTTGCAGTACAGGAAGATGTCTGTAGAGCAGCAGCAAAAGATTTATCTTCCTATTTAAATGACGGAAGTATTATCGGAACTGCCTGGGGGCGTACCATGAAAAGCTTTGCAAATTATGTTTCTGATTTGGGCGTGCATAACGTGAAAGTGGTGCAGATTAATGGAAAAACGAATGAGACATCTGTTCCTGTCGGTGCAGATGATTTGTCACAGGCAATTGCCAGAGCAGGACACGGGGAAGCTTATGTCATTCCAGCACCAGTCGCAGTAGATTCTGCCGAGATTGCAGAGATGCTAAAAAAAGAAAGAAATATCTCTGCCGCACTCACATTAGCACGAGAATGCCAGATTGCTCTCTTTGGAGTAGGTAATCTGAGTCGGAATACCATTCTATATCGTTCCGGTTCTTTAAAAGAAGAAGACTTTATTGAACTAGAAGAAAAAGGAGCGGTAGGAGATGTCTGCACCTGCTTCTTTGATGCACGGGGAGAAGCGGTAAGCAGTTCTTTTGCAAAAAGACGTATCAGCATTACATTAGAAGAACTGAAAAAAATTCCATGTAAAATTGGAGTTGCTTCTGGACTTGAGAAAAAAGAAGCACTTCATGCTGCATTACTGGGCGAATACATAAATATACTCTATGCCGATGAAGAATTAGGAAAAGAGTTAATTGCTATTTAATTCATTAGATACACTACAGACGAAGCCACTGCTCCCAATAAGGCATATTTGTGGTCTCGGAGCAAGGTTTAGATGCGAGCGCATAAAGCGAGCATTTAAACCGCCGCAACTAAAGTCACAAATATAGGGCATCTTCTCTCTTCCCGGGCGTCTGTCTCTTAATGAATTAAATAGTAAATTACTGGCGATAGTGATTTAAGAAGTCTGCCATACTATCTGTTGCCTTTTTTAATACCTCAATTCGCGGTAAATATACCACACGGAAGTGGTCGGGCTGCTGCCAGTTAAATCCGCCACCGTGAATGAGAAGGACTTTCTTTTCACGAAGCAGATCTAATACGAATTGTTCATCGTTCACGATGTTGAACTTTTTCGTATCAATTTTTGGGAAAATGTAAAAGGCTGCCTTTGGTTTTACGGCACTGATTCCTGGGATGTCTGTCAGCGCTTTGTAAATAAATTCACGTTGTTCATAAATTCTTCCACCTGGCATAATATAATCTTCTACGCTCTGGTGACCGCCAAGTGCCGTCTGTACGATGGACTGGCCTGGAACATTGGAGCAGAGACGCATGTTAGAGAGCATGTTTAATCCCTCAATATAGTCTTTTGCCATAGCCTTATTTCCACTTAAAATCATCCAGCCGACACGGAAACCGGCGATCATATGTGATTTGGATAATCCGCTGAATGTTACACAGAATAAATCCGGTGCGAGAGAAGCGATGGAAATATGTTTTTCACCATCCATAACAAGACGGTCATAGATTTCATCAGAAAAAATGATTAACTGATGTTCTCTTGCTACCTGTACAATCTGCTCTAATACCTCCTTTGGGTATAGCGCACCTGTTGGATTGTTTGGATTGATGATAACAATGGCCTTTGTGCGGTCATTGATTTTTTTGCGGATATCATCAATGTCTGGATACCATTCGGATTCTTCATCACAAATATAGTGAACAGGTTTTCCGCCAGCTAATGTAGCACAAGCAGTCCATAATGGGTAATCTGGAGAAGGAATCAAGATTTCGTCTCCATTATCAAGAAGTGCGGACATACAAAGATTAATCAGTTCACTAACTCCATTTCCAGTGTAGATATCATTAATATTTACATTTGGGATATGTTTTAGCTGTGCGTACTGCATGATTGCTTTTCTGGCTGAAAAGAGTCCCATTGCATTGGAATATCCTTCACAATCTGTTAACTGTTGACGCATATCATAGATGACTTCATCCGGTGTACGGAAACCAAATGGAGCAGGATTACCAATATTTAATTTTAAAACATGAGTTCCGGCTTCTTCCATACGGGTGGCTTCATCAACAACCGGTCCTCTCACATCATATAAAACATTGTCTAATTTGGATGATTTCTTAAATTCACGCATTTTTTTCCCCTCTTTATTGCTAATATTCCTGCTAATAGTTGCTGCAGAAGTTGTTTGTATATTCTTATTGATATCACTTATAATTTCTGCTTCGAAAATTGAACTTTTCTGTCTTTTAGCAGACATTGTAAGTGCTTCTGAATTTTCTTTGTTACTATTTCCTAATATGGTTTTGTTTGTATCTAATATATTTCTATTAGAGGCAGAGATTTCTGTATCAGATTCCACATTAGATACTCCAATTAACCATTCTTCCTCTACTTGTAATGTTTTCGCCAGAAACAGTAAAATATCCGTTCGTGGAACTGTTTTACCGCTTACATACTGGCTTACATGACTTTTTCCAAGTTTAATTCCCTGTACCTGTGCCGCTCGTACAAGGTCAATCTGCTTTAGGTTCTGCTTCTTCATGGCAGCTTTTAATCGTTCTGAGAAGACTTCTTTTTGAATCATGTAGCTGCTCCTTTCTATTTTTTGTAATTGAATCACAAGTTCAATTTACTTTATTCTTTTCGTAAAAGTTAGGTAGAGTATAGCATAAAGAAAAATAAAGTTCAATACAAAATAAATATTCTTGAACTTTTTTGTATTGAACTTTTATACAACTACACATAAATATTTTGATATGATGAGACCTGTTTGTAGGCAGCCTGAAATTATTCATTTAATAATTAAAGGGGAACGAAAGTATAGTTCTTTTATTGTGTAAAATAAAAAGGGGGAAAAAGAAGAGAATCGTAAAATATGGCTAGGAAAAGCTTGATATGATATACTTTTAAAGTATTAGAATAAATTCAATTACGAATACGCAATTGAAAATTTACAAGATAAGAAAGGCAGGTCTTAGAAATTGAAAATGATACATAGTTTAATAATTCTAGCAGGTACAGTTTTTTTCATATGGTTCAGCATTCCATTATTCACTCACCGAATTTTAAATATTGGGAATCTTACAGGGTTAGTGGTCAGTGGTATTTTACTGATTGGAGGCATTTTTTATAAGAATTTTCAGCAAGGAATATTTTATTTGCAAAAATACTTTTTGGGAAAATGTGTGATTGGTATTATGGCAATTGCTATTGGCATTGTAGTTATAACTGCTGTTATCGAAACCGTTCTTATCGTAAAGGCATCAGCAAAAAAGCCGCAGGAGAATGCAACACTTATTGTACTTGGATGTAAAGTATACGGCGAACATGCCAGCCGCTCTTTGCGTGAAAGGTTAGATGCCGCCCTCATTTATTTAGAGGAAAATCCCAATTCACAATGTATTGTATCTGGTGGAATGGGCGAGGGAGAAAAAATCAGTGAAGCGGAGTGTATGTACCGATACCTAACAAAGAAGGGAATTAATTCTTCAAGAATCATAAAAGAAGATAAATCAACTTCTACGAGGGAAAATCTGCGATTTTCTAAAAAGATAATGGAAGAAAAAGGATTGGGGAACAATATAGCGATTGCAACGAGTGAATATCATCAGTATCGTGCTTCACAGATAGCAAAATCACTTGGTTTTTCTGTTGGAGCAGTATCAGGACATACTGCCTGGTGGTTATTTCCAACATTTTATATGAGGGAGTTATATGGGATTTTATATCAGGCATTATAGGTAAAAAGAGATTGTTATTTGTATAATAAAAAAATAGTCGAAAATATTAAAGAAGGTGTTTATTTATCGTAAGGAATGATTTTTCAAACACGCTCTAAAAAGGGGGAAAACATGTATGAAGGTTCTTATAATACCAGATGTTCATTTGAAACCATTTATGTTTAAACAGGCAGCAGAATTAATGGAGAGGGGAATTGCGAAAAGAGCTGTTTGTCTGATGGATATTCCTGATGACTGGGACAAGCAGTTTGACATCTCACTTTATGAGGAAACTTATGATGCAGCTATCCGTTTTGCAAAAAAATATCCCGATACCGCCTGGTGCTACGGAAATCATGATTTAAGTTATGTCTGGCATAAGTTGGAAACGGGATATAGCCCTATGGCCGCTTATACTGTACAAAAGAAATTGATTGATTTAAAGGAAGTATTGCCAGAGGGTAATCTAATAAAGTATGTGCATCGAATTGATAATGTTTTGTTTTCTCATGCAGGGATGTCGAAAGACTTTGTTAATCTGCATGTTCCTAAATCAAAATATGATGATGTAGATGATGTTTTAGATTATGTTAATCATCTTGGAGAAATGAAGATGTGGTATGATGGATCCCCAATCTGGCTCAGACCACAGTATACAGATGTGAAGATGTATAAATCACAACAATTCCTGCAGGTAGTCGGGCATACTCCGATGGAAACTATTACAAAAAAGAAAAATGTGATATCATGCGATGTATTTTCCACATATCGGGATGGCAAACCAATAGGAACAGAAGAATTCCTTTTATTAGATACTATTACATGGGATTATAGTATGGTTAATTATGGAAATTATTAAATCATTTTATCAAGAGAATACTACGTGTATTTATAAATATAAATATATGAAACCAATACAATCAGCTTTGAACAAGAACCAGCAAATATTGATGATATAATGGAAACTATTAATCATTTTCAATGTTTTGATTATATGATTGATTCTGCAAATGATATATTAGACGAGGATTTTATTAAAAATACTCATAAAATATTAAAGACAAATACATCTGATAGTAGAATTTCATGGTTTAACGTGGGCGAATATAAATCAAGGAAAAATATGGTGGGAGATTTGATTACCACACCACCTGAAAAAGTAAAAAGTACAATAGAAAAATTGCTTAACGAATACAATAAAAAACAGACGGTATCATTTGACGATATTTTAGATTTTCATGTAAAGTTCGAAAGAATACATCCGTTTCAAGATGGAAACGGTCGCGTTGGAAGAATTATTATGTTCAAAGAATGTCTGAAATATAACATTGTTCCTTTCATTATTGAGGATAATTTAAAAATGTATTATTACCGTGGTTTAAAAGAATGGGATAATGAAAAGGGGTATCTGAGAGATACTTGCCTGACAGCACAGGATAGATATAAACAGTATCTGGATTATTTTGAAATAAAATATTGAAAATTTTTGAATTTAAAGGATTTATCACTACAAAGGATAGGTCCTTTTTTATTCTAACTTGTAATAATAATTTTTTTAAATAACACTTGCAAAATACCCTCATAGGGTATATAATCCCATTTATCTGATAGAGAATAAAATTTACAGAAGGGAGAATGCTATGGGAGAGTGTTGTAATAATAAAGAAGATATTTCTTTATCTTGTCATTGTGGAGCGAATGATAGCTTTAAAAACAGTTCTTTTCAACCGAAGTGTCAAAATTGCAGTGTAAAGAAGAAAGTTCGTTCAGAAAAAGAATTTAAGGCCTTGCTCAATCGTTTAAGCCGTATCGAAGGACAGGTTCGTGGTGTTCGGTCGATGTTGGAGAATGATGCGTACTGTATTGATATTCTTACACAGGTATCTGCAATTAATGCAGCATTGAATAGCTTTAATAAAGTATTGATTGCAAATCATATCCGTACCTGTGTAAAAGAAAATATTCAGGCGGGAAATGATGAGGTTGTGGAAGAATTAGTATCCACATTGCAGAAGCTTATGAAGTAACAATTTTCAGTAATTTAATCATTCAGAAGAAAGTATCTTTTTTTAGGTATATCGGATGTGAGATGATTCCCACCTCGCATGACGCGCATCTCGCAGCAAGAATACCGGGGCATTCTTGAATTCATGATATAAAGATACATTTTAAAAACATAATAATAAATTTGACAGGAGGATAAAAACAGATGGAGCAGTATAACGTAACCGGAATGACTTGTGCCGCATGTCAGGCGCGTGTAGAGAAAGTGGTCTCTAAAGTTCCTGGTGTTACAAGTGTTTCGGTGAGTCTTTTAACGAATTCTATGGGAGTAGAGGGAACAGCTCTTTCAACAGATATTGTTGCTGCAGTAGAAAAGGCCGGTTACCATGCTTCTGTAAAAGGAGCCGAGAAAGAGAATAGTCAGGGAGCGGAAGCTCTGGCAGATACAGAAACACCAAAGCTATTAAAGAGATTAATTATTTCTCTTATCTTTTTAATGCCACTTATGTACCTTTCCATGGGACATATGATGTGGAACTGGCCATTGCCGGGATTTTTAAATAATAATCATGTAGGCATGGGGCTTGCACAGCTTTTATTTACCGTAATTATTATGGTAATCAATCAGCGTTTCTTTATCAGTGGATTTACAAGCCTTATTCACAGGGCACCAAATATGGATACCCTGGTTGCGATGGGGGCAACGGCAGCATTTAGCTATAGTACGTATGCCTTGTTCGCAATGACGGCAGCACAGACTGCAGGTAATAATAAGCTTGTTATGAGCTATATGCATGAATTCTATTTTGAATCTGCTGCCATGATTCTTACACTGATTACTCTTGGTAAAACATTAGAGGCATATTCAAAAGGAAAGACAACAGATGCATTAAAAAGTCTTATGAATCTTGCTCCGAAGATGGCTACCGTTGTTCGTAATGGTCAGGAACAGATCATTTCCGCAGAACAAGTGAAAAAGGGCGATATTTTTCTTGTAAAACCGGGCGAGAGTATACCGGTAGATGGTATTGTTCTTGAAGGAAACAGTGCAATTGATGAGGCAGCTCTTACTGGAGAGAGTATTCCAGTAGATAAGGCAGAAGGAGACAATGTTTCTGCAGCAACAATTAACCAATCTGGATTTTTAAAATGTGAGGCTACAAGAGTAGGAGAGGATACAACCCTTTCCCAGATCATTAAGATGGTAAGTGATGCAGCAGCAACAAAAGCGCCTATCGCCAAGATTGCTGATAAAGTGTCTGGTATTTTTGTACCGGCAGTTATTACGATTGCGGTTATCACGATTATTGGCTGGCTTCTTGCCGGACAGACAGTTGGATTTGCCCTTGCAAGAGGTATTTCTGTTCTTGTGATCAGTTGTCCTTGTGCGTTAGGCCTTGCGACACCAGTAGCGATTATGGTTGGGAATGGTGTTGGTGCTAGGCATGGTATTTTATTTAAGACGGCGGTATCTTTAGAAGAAGCTGGTAAGGTTGATATTGTTGCCTTAGATAAGACCGGAACGATCACAAATGGCCAGCCGAAAGTAACGGATATTCTTCCGGTTGACGGAATCAGTGAACAGGAGCTTTTAGAAACAGCATTTTCACTGGAAAAGAAGAGTGAGCATCCATTAGCAAAGGCAATTGTAGAATATGGCGATGAGAAAAAATTCACCGTTCCTGTTGTAGAAGATTTTCAGGCTGTTCCTGGTAATGGACTTACTGGAACATTAAATAATAAAACACTTATAGGTGGTAACTTACTTTTTATAGAAAAGAGTTTATCTATCTCTGAAAAAATAAAACATAGTGCAGAGCAATTAGCGTCTGCCGGAAAAACACCACTTTTCTTTGCAAAAGATAATCATCTGCTTGGAATTATCGCCGTAGCTGACGTAATTAAGGAAGATAGCCCACAGGCAATTAAAGAGTTAAAGGCGATGGGGATTCATGTTGTAATGCTCACCGGAGATAATGAGCGTACCGCAAGGGCAATCGGAGAACAGGCAGGTGTAGATAATGTAATCGCAGGCGTTCTTCCAGATGGAAAGGAAAGCGTTATTCGTGCATTAGGCGAAAAAGGAAAAGTTGCTATGGTTGGTGATGGAATTAATGATGCTCCCGCTTTAACTCGCGCTGATGTAGGAATCGCAATCGGAGCAGGTACCGATGTAGCGATGGATGCCGCCGATGTTGTATTGATGAAGAGTAAACTCGCGGATGTTCCGGCTGCAATCCGCTTAAGCCGAGGCGTATTACGAAATATCCACGAAAACTTATTCTGGGCATTTTTCTATAACACAATTGGAATTCCTCTGGCAGCTGGTCTGTTAATCCCAGTATTAGGATGGAAATTAAATCCAATGTTTGGAGCGGCAGCAATGAGTTTATCCAGTTTCTGTGTTGTTACAAACGCATTACGTTTAAACCTGTTAAATATTCGAAGTACAAAAAAAGATAAAAAGAAGAAAAAAGCGATAGATGTTAGTTTAATTAACATAAATAATAATGAAAAGAAAGAGGTAAATGAAATGACAAAGACAATGAATATCAAAGGAATGATGTGCGGACACTGTGAAGCAGCAGTAAAGAAAGCATTAGAAGCGCTTCCAGAGGTAGCTTCAGCAGAAGTAAGCCATGAGAAGGGGACGGCTGTAGTTACTTTAGAAAAAGAGATTGCAGATGATGTCTTAAAGAAAACAGTTGAAGATAAAGATTACGAAGTTGTTGAGATTAAGTAATAATTTGTCAGGCTAAGCAGCTATAAAAAAGCATTCTTAAATTCCTTAGAGGAATAGGATGCTTTTTTATTTTCAAGAATAGATTGGAAAAGTATTGAATAAAACAAAAATATTTCTATTAGAAAATTAGAAAACAATTTAAATATAGGATTATTTTTGCGTAATATAACGTAAAGTGACGTTATATTATTTTACAAGGATATATAGCTGGAAGAGAAAAAGATATTATGTCCCTGAATTCGATGGTTTTATAAGGAGATTGAGTGAGTATAAACATCTGTGGCCTCGGAGCAAGTGCTGGATGCGAGCATAAGGGCGAACATCCAACACGTAGCGACTAAAGTCACAGATATAAAGAGGTTTATTTCTTATGGCGCCAGTTTTGCAATAGCTGGATCAAATCAGAAGAGTTCTCTAACTATTCGCGAAATCCAACTTTAACGAATAGTTGTAAAGAAAAGAGTATCTGTAACCGCTTTATATATCTACTATTTACTATTTACGTTCTAGGTTTTCAACTTTATAATTTAGAAATATTTTAAATGAAAAAAGGCCAGAATTTACTGACCTTTTTTCATTGGTAATCTTTTTACTATTTTACTTTCAGCCCTTTAAAAATCTTCTTATAAATCTTTTTTGCCTTCTTAGGTACCCGAATAACAAGCTTTTTGTGAGCATTTTTAAAAGCTTTTTTATTTGCAGTTTTTCTTGTTAAGTACACAGATTTTATGGTGACTGTTTTTAGATTCTTACAGTTAAAGAATGCATTTCTATTGATTTTTACAATATTTGTTCCTATCGTTACTTTTGTAAGATTTTTATTATTGTTAAAGGCCTTCGCTCCAATGGAAGTTACTTTGTAGGTTATTCCCTGTGCATAAATTTGTGCAGGAACGGTAACATTTTTTGTAGTTTTACTTGTTTTAACAAGAATTACCTCTGCTCCTGGTTTTGATACTTTATACTCGTTTCCAGAAATAGTATATGATGTACCTACCTTTGGATAAGCTAGTTTTTCTATGGAAATTATCCTTTTCGCTGCACACTTCCTACAGCGGTATGTAAGTTCTCCTGCTGTCTCATAAGTAGCTCTTTTTGTGACGGTACCATCATTCCACTGATGTTCTAACTTTGGAAGAATCTTTCCTTCTTCTAAAAGGGTCTTACAAGTGCGGCAATAGGTATCTCCAGTATATCCTTCCGCCTTGCAGGTTGCAGTTGCTTTATTTCTAATTCCTTTGGAATGACCCTTTGCAACAATTTCTTCTTTTTTCTTATCATTACAGACCTGACAAACAGAAATCGAATATCCATTTTCTGTGCAGGTTGCATTCTTGTGTTGTTCTTCTCTGTAATCGTGTTTTGTTTTTTTAGTGCTAACTGTTTCTGTCTCACCACAGTTTTCACATGTGTAGGTTACGCTTCCTTCTTCCTTACAGGTTGCCTTTTTTGTAACAGTACCACTATTCCAGTCATGGTCAAATTTCTTGGTTGGCTTTCCAGATGAAAGTAGTGTTCCGCAATCTTTACAATAGGTGTCTCCAGTATATCCTTCATATTTACAAGTTGGCTTTTTATAATTTCTAGTTTCTTTGTTTTTATGACCGGTTGCCTTTAAAGATTCTGTTTTTTTATAAGGACAGTTTGTATAAGCGCAACAATATTTTTTTTCTCCCGTTGTTGTACAAGTTGGTGCTACTGTTGTTGTTCCTGAATCTAAATCATGAGTATGATTCTTTCCACAACCTTCTCGGCCACATGTTGCGGTTCCATCTCCATTGTCTGTCCAATCATGTCCTAATGCTGGATTTTTGGCATCTTGCTTAGTGATCGTTTTTGAACAGCGGCTACATTTACCGTAAAGAACGCCATCACTTTCACAAGTTGGTGCATCTCTTTTTGTTAGAATATACTTATGCCCAAGTTTTTTTACAGCTTCTGTTTTTGTAGCTTTACAAATTCCATTTTCTTCATAGGTACAATGATATGTTTTTTCTCCAGGTGCTGTACATGTTGGCTCTGTAGTTATTGTTCCGGAATCCCATTCGTGAGTATGCTTTTTCCCACATCCGTTACGAGTACAGGTAGCAGTTTCGTCTCCATTATCTTTCCAGTTATGACCTAGAGCGTGTTTGAAAAACATTTTAAGTTGTTCATTTTAACCAAATTAATATTG
>OLQG01001121.1_pt1 | contig 18294 bp, 14 predicted proteins | sample 1672221 | NCBI WGS metagenome assembly OLQG01 (sample SAMEA3136660, study PRJEB25190) | human gut metagenome | biome: human gut; feature: human-associated habitat; material: faeces | place: Austria | collected 2013
GTTTTAATCCTTATGCCTTACGGCACCTACTGTCTTCGGCAGCGTTCTGTAATAATTTATCACATCTTTTTCTTTATGTCAACTGTTTATTCCAATTTTTTTATGATATAATATAGAAAAAATTTTTTCGGAGGACTTATGACCGATCAGACACTTTCCACCCCGGCTGCGTCCTGCTCTCTGCGCTCCATCCGACTCCGCCATGGAAACCTGAATATTAGCGCAGATCTTACAGCCGGTTCTTTTAAATATGTAAAAACTATCCTTTCCTATCAGAATAAACTGAACGAAGATGCCACTTCCTTTGATTTCCGGACAGATCTCATTGCTGATAGAAAATCCACTGCGCGCCTGCAGATTTCGCTGAACCTTAAGGATCTGCAGCTCAAAAGCCTATACTGGCACGTGTACATCATATTGGAAGATCCCGCATCCGGGGAGCTTGCAGAGATTCCTGTCCATATGGATACCCGGCAACGGCTTTTTCATAAATTCCTTTATAACGGAGCGCATCATACCGAAAACGGCTTTTCTTTCTATCCGTTTTATACCGGAGACAAAACGCTGGCGTTTGCCTATCGCGAACGTAGCCCGTACGACGGCACCTCCCTTATTTATAAAGAAATGTTTGCCGTTCTTCTCTACCATCTCACACACAGCTACTGGAAAAAGCAGCATATCTGCCTTGTGTGTGAAAAATTCTCGTCCATGGCACAGGATAACGGCTATTACTTTTTCAAACACTGCATGGAAAACAATGAACAGGCTTATTTAAATAAGAAGATTTTGTATATTATAGATAAAAAATCACCAGACTATCCGAAAGTCGCACCATACGGCAAAAATATTGTTCCTTTTATGTCGCTCCGTCATATGTGCTGCCTTCTCGCCGCGGATCTGATCATCAGTTCTGACTCCAAATATCATGCATATGCAACACAGTGCCGGCACAGTATTTTTAACCGCTATATAAAAAAGAAAAAGTCCGTTTTTCTACAGCACGGGGTGACTGCTCTGAAACGCGTTGATTCTATTTATGGAAAAGGAAACCGCAGTGCCTGTGATCTCTTTATCGTCACAAATACGATGGAAGAAAAAATCATTCTCGACAATTTTGGCTATGAACCGGCAGAAATCGCCAACACTGGTTTTGCACGCTGGGATGTTCTAAAAGACTGCTCACAGGAAAACCACAATATCCTCATTATGCCTACCTGGCGAAACTGGCTCGATTCAGTTTCAGATGAAGCATTTGAAAACAGTGCCTACTTCCGAAACTATATGCAGCTTCTTAACTCCGAACGTTTCAGTGAAATTCTGGAAAAATATGACCTTCAGATTTATTTTTATCTGCACGCCAAGTTTCAGAGCCACCTTAAGACCTTCCATATAGCGAGTGACAGGATCAATGTACTTTCATTCGGGGATACACCCGTAAACGAGATGCTGATGAAATGCCGTATGCTGATCACAGATTATTCCAGTGTCTGCTGGGATATGCTTTACCAGAACAAACCGACTTTGTTTTATCAGTTTGACCTTGATCAGTACAATGAGGCTCACGGCAGCTACATTGATATGCATAAGGATCTGTTTGGCGATCGTGCCGAAACTTCATCTGAACTGTTTGATTATATAGAAGAAGCTGCCGAACATGACTTCGCATTAAAACCAGCCTATGCCCGACAGCGTTCGGAATATTTTCAGTTTAAGGATCAGCAGCACAGCCGACAGATCTGTAAAGCAATCAGGCGTCGTTTCTGCTGACGTACCAGAGTGTTTTGTCTGCCCAGTCCAGAATTCTATCTGATATTTTTCCTGAAAGCCGTTCAAACCGAACGGCTTTTTTTATTCCCTCCAGCAACATTGAAACCACCATACTGCTCGCCATCAACACTAGCCAGATCAAAAATGCATGTCCGAAAGAATATACAAAATTTCCGAGCCATTTTGCACGGATAAAACTATGTATGTAAAATACATTTGCAGAATGTTTTCCCATGAACTGCAGGATTTCACGGATTACCGGAAGATCGATCAAAAATTCATACGACCAGCAGATCACAGCCACCGGGATCAGTCCGTTCAGCACAAATTCAAAATGATTTCTGCCCCATTTACTGTACCAGAACATAAAAAGTGCACACATGACAATCGTTTCTATCGCAAACTTAAGGATTTTATTCATCCATTTGTTTCTGACAATCATAAAATCACGGATTCTCTCCAGTACATCCTGATCTGCAAAACATACTGCAAGCGGCATCACAAACAGATATTTTGTAAGATGCACATGCTTTTCAATCAGAAAGCTTCCCGGAAGCAGAAACATAAGTACGATCAGCCAGCTGTATTTCCGATAAAAACGCAGAACAAACGGAAGAAATACAATGAGAAGTACTTCCAGACTTAAATACCACCAGGTACTGATCAGAATCTGCGTATCAAACAGATATCCCACACAAAAAAAATCCATAACAATGCTCACCAGTGTATTTACCAGTCCGTTTGCATAACTGGATGTATCTGTCAAAAACGTCACACCCATACAGAAAAAAAACGGAATTGTAAAAAACAGGACAAGATGCAGATATCTCTCCAGTACAAACATAGTTCCTTCCCGGCCGCTGAACTCATAAGACTGATATTTCTTTTTTACAGAACGTGTAAGTCCATATACAGACAAAAAAGCAAACAGCCCAACGCACTGAACCATACAGCGACTGATCATCATTGCCGTTCCCCTGGAAAGCGGTGCAAAATCCACATACACGCCACCCATCCTGGATTTCTTCGAAAAACAATGATAAAAAAGCAAAAAAGAAATCGCAATTCCCTTCATTGCCAGCGTATTATTTTTTGTAAATCTGCTTTTTACATTCATCCGTAGTTTCCTCTCTGACCTTCCGCTTTTCTGACTATTTTATCCCACTGCTGCATCCTTTGTCAATTTTCTCCTCGTTGTTTTGCCGCCTGCCCTATGTTATAATAAATGCACAATTTCAGAAAACGTCCGCCAAAAGGACACTATTTTATTAAGGAGGCATTATGCTCAGCAATCAAAATTCTTCATCTGACCTGAAGATCACAGGTTCTCTCGATGTTGAAATTATATCTGCCGCCGAAAGCAGAATCACTTTAAAACTGATAAACGCTCCGGAATCACCGACCGATTCTGTCCGTTTTTTACTGAAAGACACCGACACCAGAACCATCTTATATCCGGAAATCTCCAGTCAGTCTTCGGACACTTATCTTCTGGATTTTACCGCATTGCAGGAACTTCACGAATATCGTTACACAAAAACCTTCCGTCTGCTTGCAGAAATGGTCACTGCATCCGGGGCTTCCTGCTATCGACTTCACGAAATTTCCGATTCCGCTTCTGCCCCGGCACCTCATATCTTTATTGAAGACATTTATCTGAAAGATGATGTCAAAGTACCTCCAACCGAGCGTATCGTGGAACTTGGGCTTAACCCGGAGGTCGTTTCCGACCAGTCGCTTATTGTTACCCTGCACAGCCGGAACCGTCACATGCAGTTATCTCATCTTTGTGAATTAAAGGGACTAAACATGCGCGGCGGAATTCTTCGAATTACGTTTGACCTGAAACCCGGTTCTCTCAAATACCAGAAAAGCATTTTGCGTTTTCGAAACAAGCTTCTCGAAGATGCCATTTCCTATGATTTTAAGACGGTCCGCATTAAAGAAAACGGAGATCTTCTTCGCATAAAAATAACACTTGATCTTCACACGATTGCGTGGAACGGACTTTACTGGGATGTTATGATTCAGCTTTTTGATCCAGACACCGAACGCACCAGTCTGATACAGATTCTCATCCCACCACGCCGTCGTATGTTCATGAAATTTCTGTATAACGGTTCTTTCCATACACCGGATGACTTTTATGTCTATCCTTATTACACCGGAGCTACCAAACTGGCACTGGTCAATCGTGCCCGCGAACAATACGATGGCTTTGATATCGTTTTGAAAGAATTTACTGCAATGTTTCTCTATAATATAGCAAAGCCTTATTGGAAAAAGAAACACATCTGCCTTGTAGACGAAAAATATTCCACCAGAGCACAGGACAATGGCTACTATTTCTTCAAACACTGTATGGAACATGATGAAGAAAAATATCTGGGGCAGAAAATTTACTATGTGATTACAAAAGATTCTCCTGATTACGATATGATTCGCCCATATAAGAAAAATGTTGTGCACTTTATGACGATCCGGCACATGTGTTATATCCTTGCTGCAGAACTGCTCGTGAGCACCGATGCCCGCAGCCATATTTATGCGCAGCGAAGCCGCCACAGTATTTTTACCCGCTACACAAAGAAACTGCCTTTTGTATTTCTCCAGCATGGAGTTACGGCACTGAAACGTGTCGATTTCTTCTATGGTAAAGGCAAGCCGGGCAGCTGTGATCTCTTCGTTGTTACAAGTGAAAAAGAAAAGCAGATCGTAATTGATAATTTTGATTATGAACCGGATGAAGTGATCAATACCGGTTTCGCACGCTGGGATGTATTAAAAGACAAATCTCAGAACTCACACGATATTCTGGTTATGCCGACATGGAGAAGCTGGCTGGAAGGTGCTTCCGACCGCGAATTTGAAGAAAGCGACTATTTCCGGCATTATGCAGCACTGCTTAATTCTCAGCGCTTTAAAGATATTCTGGAAAAATATGATCTGCACGCAAACTTTTATCTGCATGCAATCTTCCAGGCACATACAGAATCTTTCCATATTGCAAGTGACCGTATTCACCTGAAATCGTTCGGTGACACACCGGTAAATGAACTGCTTATGCAGTGCAAAATGCTGATCACGGATTATTCCAGTGTATGCTGGGATGTCCTGTACCAGAACAAGCCGACTCTGTTTTATCAGTTTGACCTGGACAAATACAATGAAGCACACGGAAGTTATATTGACATGAAGACAGATCTTTTTGGCGACCGCACTGAAACCCTTGAGCAACTGCTGGATTCTCTGGAAAAAACAATCCAGAACAACTTCCGTATGGAACCCAAATACGAAAAAATGCAGCAGGAATATTTCCAGTTTGAAGATCACGAACACAGCAGACACATCTGCGAAGAAATCAAAAAATGGATGAAGCGGAAATAATCGCCTTCATCCATGATCAGAAAGGTTTTTATGGAACAAACACTTCATATTAAAAACTTAAAAATAAAAAAGGGAGAACTCATTCTGCGTCTGAGTCGTCCCGAGAAAGCCATACAGCTTCAGGCTTCAATCGTTTTTCAGAATACAGGGTTTCATTTTTCACATCCTGTAGAACTGTCGACAGACAATTCATCAGAAATGGTACTAAAGATTGACGTCTCTTTTCTGGAACAAAATGACGGTGACTGGACACTGGTTTTTCAGGACACGACTTCCGATACTGTTTACACAGCCATTCTTGACAGCAAAGTCCGTCTTGCACTACTTCTCGGAAGGCACTATGTCCGTCGGGGTGATTTCGTGTATTTCCCGATGGGCGGCTCCGGTCACAGTTTCCTGCTCCGATGCCGTCACTGGCAGCCACATGACCGACTCCGTTTCCGAATAAAGGAACTGTCCGCTTTTGCTATTTATAAAATATTCGGTAAACTCCTCAGGAAACGTCATATATGGCTGATCTACGAAAAATTCTGTGTCACCGCGCAGGAAAATGGTTTTTACTTTTTTGAATACTGTATGAAACAAAATGAAAAGAATGTCTACTTTATTCTGGACCGGAAATCTCCTCAGTGGAATGACATGCAGAAATACAGCCAGAACGTGATCCCTTTCTTAAGTTTTCGCCATATTCTGTATCTTTTGACTGCGGATCTGTATATTTCTCCGGACGGACGTCACCATGCCTATATCTGGAAACCGATGCCGAACCCTGTCACAAGAGAGATCAATAAACAAAAACTCTATTTTCTTCAGCATGGCGTGCTTTATCTGAAAAATGTAGATAATCTTTTTGGGGTGCATTCTTCCTCGCCTGTGACATATTTTACGGCATCCTCTGAATTTGAAAAAAATATCATCACACAGCATATGGAGTATGATCCGTCCAAAGTCCCTGTTACCGGACTTGCACGCTGGGACAAACTGGAAAATACCTCTGATCCGGCACATCCGTTCATACTGCTGATGCCGACATGGCGAAGCTGGCTGGAAGGCCAGAATGATGAACTGTTTTGTCAGAGCAGTTATTATCGGCACTATACTTCCCTTCTGAATGATCAGGAGTTATTGGATTATCTGAAAGAAAAACAGATTCGGCTTGTATTTTATATTCATCCGAAGCTCAGGGAATTTATTGGTAATTTCCACGCTGATAATGATCTGATCGAACTGATTTCTTTCAATTCCGTGCCTCTGAATCAGCTTCTTATGGGTTGTTCCATGATGATCACAGATTATTCAAGCGCCTGCTGGGATGCTTATTATCTGGAAAAACCGATACTTTTTTATCAGTTTGATCTAAAGCAGTACAACGAAACAAATGGAAGTTATGTAAACATGGAAAAAGACCTGTTCGGTGACCGCTGTACAAAGCAGAATGAGCTGGTACGTCTCATCCGCGAGTATACAGAAAATGGTTTTCAGGAAAAACCTGCTTATGCCGCAATGCGTAACAATCTTTTTGTCGCCAGAGACCACGATAACTGCAAGAGAACTTATGAATACATTAAAAGCCAGGGCTATTAAGCTCTGGCTTTTGTGTGTTTCAAATCAGTTCTGTTAATACTTTAATGAAGAAGATCACGATCACCACAATCATAACCGGTTTTACGATCTTGTGACCGTTTGAAGTAAAGCTATGACTTCCAAGATAATTCCCTGCCATGTTACAAACTCCTGCTGCAATTCCCAGTGGCAAAAGCACTTTGCCATTGATCAGAAATACGACAAGTGCTGTGATATTGGTTGTCAGATTGATTGCCTTTGTGGCACCTGCTGCATCGTTTAATGTCATATGACAGAAACCGGTAAATAAAAGCATCAGAAATGTTCCTGTTCCCGGTCCGTAAATCCCATCATAAATACCAACTACAGCTGCGATCAGAATACTTTTAAAAATCAGCATTCCATTGATTACTTCTGTTGCATTTTCGTCTTTTCCTTTCAGTGCTTTGCTTCTCAGTACATAAAACAAAATGACCGGAAGCACAACCAGCATGGCGATCTTTAAAGCTTTCTCCGAAATCAGAAGAGCCAGATGAGATCCTATCCAGGATCCGGCAATTGCACCAAAAACTGCCGGAATACAGATTTTCCATTTCATAAAGCCTTTTTTCATGTAGTGAAAAGATGCCACGAAAGTTCCCATGGAGCTGCTCATTTTATTTGTTGCAATTGCAGTATGTACCGGCAGTCCCGCAATCATATATGCCGGAAGTGAGATCAGTCCGCCTCCTCCGGCAATCGAATCCACAAATCCTGCCAGAAATACAAAAAACATACTACCAGATAAACTAAAACCACATTTTCTCCCACGTTCCCTGTCCTTAATTTCCTTTTGTATTTTTATTATTTTTTCATCGCAATCAATGTCGGGCGAAGAATCTGTACGTATTCTTCATACATTACTTCTCGCAGAAAATCTACATATTCCCAGAAAGTCAGCTCACCGTCCGGTGTAAGGATTTCAAAATCTGTATCATACACATTTACAAACAATCCCGTCTCCTGAAGTCCGTTCCGAAGATAAAAAGCCTTTCTTTTTTTGCGTTCTTCAGCATTTTCTGCTTTTTCATCCTGTGTTTCTATTTCAAAAATATATTTATGATTTTTGAACTTTTTAAGTAATGCCTCCAGTCCCCTGCTTCCATATCCGTAATTTCTTTTCTCCGGTACAATTGCATAATAATCCAGAAGCGCCCTATCCTGCTCCGCATCGATCAGATTGATTGCCAGTCCTACGAATTCATCTTCGTCAACCATTGCAAGCATCTCCATCTTTCCATCTGCTACCAGGTTTTCCATTACCTGCAGGGGCTTTTTCTCCTGTTCCGGAAATGCTTTATCATACAGATCATAAAGCTGCCATTTATATTTTGCGCCTTCATCGGCAATGTTTACAAGTTTCATTTTTCTCTCCTGCTTAATTATTGATCATATCCGGCCATGACAGAATTTCTCCAGCAATCTTTTCTTCATAATCGCCCTCAATATCCTCACTTCTGCCTGCCTCATAGATATTTGTCTCTGCACCCCAGACTCCATCGTGATATTCCCACACATGGAATTTCAGTCCGCGGAACATAAAATCCAGACTTCCGCATCCGTCTTCTTCGGTATATTCAAACCTGATATTTTTTTGATTCAATGCATCCTGTACTGTCTGCAATCTCATATTCATTCCCCCGTCTTGCATATTTATTAGTTATTGCTGTTCACAACAACACCTGTTTGTTACTGTTCACTCCGTTCACAGCAACTTGGTCAAAATCCATTCCAAAACACCTCGCGGAATACTGCCTGTGTTCACAGCAACACCTGTTTTTCTAGTATAACACATCTTCGGCGGTTGTCTATTGTAAAAAACGCTTCGATGATTTATTATAGTAAATAGCGAAATAATGAGGAGTGTAACCTTATGACTACAAAAATGGTTTTTCATGGAAGTGACATAGAAAAAATATGTGACTACTATCATTTAAATAAAGAAGATATCGTTAAATTCGGGGCAAATGTCAATCCTCTTGGCCTCTCCGCCTCTGTAAAAAAAGAAATTGCAGAAAATGTCGATCTTTTTTCTTCTTATCCGGACAGAGATTATGTATCTCTCAGAAATACGATCTCAGAATACTGCAGGATTCCCGCTGAATTTATTTTACCGGGAAATGGTTCCAGTGAACTGATCTCACTTCTGATTCAGGAACGTGCGCCGAAACACACCCTGATTCTCGGACCGACATATTCCGAATATTCCAGAGAACTTTCTTTCTCCGGAAGCACACAGGAATATTATCATCTGCGAGAAGAACGAAATTTCACTCTCGATGTAGAGGATCTGTGCAAAACTCTGGAAAACGGTTATGATTTCCTGATTCTCTGCAATCCGAATAATCCGACTTCCTCTGCAATCATGCAGGAAGATCTCCGCAAACTGATCGCATTCTGTGCAGATAAAGATATTTTTGTCATGATCGATGAAACTTACGTAGAGTTCGCACCAGATGTCGAAGAAATAACTGCAATTCCTCTGACCAGAGAATTTACCAATCTTATGGTACTGCGTGGTGTTTCTAAATTTTATGCTGCACCGGGCATGCGTCTCGGTTACGGAATTACCGGAAATATGGAATTTCTTTCCAAAATGCGAGAAAAACAGACGCCATGGTCACTGAACAGTCTTGGTGCCTTTGCCGGAGAGCTGATGCTCCGTGACCACGACTACATTCAGGAAACGCGTGAGCTGATCCTCGATGAGCGTGACCGCATGGAGCAGGAACTTCAAAATATCCCTACTTTTAAAGTTTATCCTGCCTATGCCAATTTCATCTTATTAAAAATCCGCCGGGACGGTCTGACTTCCGCCGATGTCTTTGAGGCCTGCATCAAAAAAGGCCTGATGATCCGCGACTGTTCTTCCTTCCAGTGCCTGGACGGCGAATTTGTCCGCTTCTGCATCATGATGCACGACGATAATACAAAACTCTTAAACGTACTGAAGCAGCTGTGATCCAGCTGCTTCTTTTTGTATTGCATATCGAGGAGATGCCGATGGCACTTCCGCCGGTTCAATGCTGCATATGAAGGTACTTCTCCCGGGTAGCAAGTCCGCCACGGATATGGCGTTCTTCCTTATTCACATCAAGTATTTTACGGGCTTCCCCCGCAAGGCCGGGATTGATTTCGCTTAGCCGGTCTGTGACATCTTTATGTACCGTACTCTTACTGATCCCGAATTTTTTTGCCGTCTGCCGTACTGTTGCTTTCGTTTCTATTATGTAGTACGCAATTTCCACTGCACGTTCTTCGATGTAATCTTTCAAAAAAAAATCCTCCGAAGGCACTGTTTTTACAGTGTATGCGGAGAATTTTTGTAGTATGTATTCTGTGCTATTTTCGCAGGGTCTTCAGATAAACCTTCTGCTCCGGTGTGATTCTGTAGCTCTCGATTGCTTTCTGAATGGTCTTACGGTGCAGCCACTCTGGCAACTTACGTTCTTTCAGATATGGAATGATGGCATCCCACTGCTTCGCAAGCGCCGTTGCAAAATACCATGCGATCATCATATTTACATAATATTCTTCAGATTCGACATCTGCTGCCATTTTCAGATATTCCGGTCTGAAATCTTCATCCAGATAAAACGTCATCAGCATGCCGATTCCATAACGGATCGTATAAGTCTCATCTGACGCGATCCAGCTGCCGATCTCCGGAAGCAATTCATCTTTATGTTTTGCAAAAGCCTTCGGTGCAGGGAGGTCACAGGTCGCCCAGTTATTTACATACGGAAGAAATCTTTTCACTTGCGCAAGGCACTTTTCATAATCTTTTATCCACGATGCAATCATCATATGCATGTTGTTCTCTTCATAATATCTATGCGGCAATTCCTGCATAAAAAGATCTGCCTCCGGAGTCTTTGCATACTCTTTTGTGAATTTTCGAAGCATCGGTGTGCGGATCCCGATGATCGTTTCTTTGTCGATTCCCGGAAGCAACCTGCTGTGAAAATCTCTGTATTTCAGATCCTGCATCTCAAACAGTTCTTTTTCCAAATTTTCTATAAAACCCATAACCTTATTCTGCCTTTGTTTCTTCTAAAACAGAAGTACAGTGCGGACAGCGTGTTGCTTTGATGCTGATTTCGCTCTGGCAATACGGACAGATCTTCGTGGTCGGTTCTGTCGGCTCTTCTTCTTTCTTTGTCAGTCCTACCAGCCTGTTGATTCCCTTCATAAGGCAAAAAAGAATAAACGCCATGATGATAAAGTTTACAACCGATGCCAGGAATGAAGATGCAAATCCTGCAACATCGGATAAAGAATATGTTGCACCACCGGTCAGAACATTCAGGATCGGATTTATGAAATTATCGGTAAGTGATGTCACAATGCCGGAAAAAGCACCACCAATAATAACACCGACTGCCATATCCATGACATTTCCACGGAGCGCAAAAGTCTTAAATTCCTCGATGAACTTTTTCATCTTTCGTGTCCCCCTTCGTTTGATATATTCAAAATTATAGCACATCATTATTTTTGTACAATCCTTCATGTATATTTTCAGCATTTTTCATATAGCATTTAATAAAAGACTTTTGGGGTGCTTCATGTCCGATCAGAAAAAGAACGCACAGCCACCCGTTGATACTGCCCTTCTGATCCTCGTTCTTGTCCTGGCTGTTTTTGGGCTGATCATCCTCTTAAGTGCCAGCGAATATAACGGCCGGGTTCGCTTCCATGACTCTGCCTATTACTTCAAAAAACAGCTTCTCGCCACCTCACTCGGTCTTGGTGCCATGTATATAATCTCCACCATAAATTATCGTTTTTTTGTCCGGCTTGCGCCTGCTGCCTATCTGCTCTCCCTGCTTCTCTCTACCACAGTGCTGCTTGTCGGACAGGAGATCAACGGTTCAAAACGCTGGCTGAATCTCGGTCCTCTTTCCTTCCAGCCTTCAGAGTTTGCCAAAGTCGCTGTCATTCTCTTTCTCACCTGGCAGATAGAAAACTCTCGCAGACGAACGGACGGCTTCTGGTTCATGTGCCGCACGATGCTGACTCTGCTCCCCATCGCAGGTCTGGTCGGTTCCAACAACTTAAGTACCGCGATCATCATTCTCGGAATCGGTGTCATTCTGATTTTCGCTTCCAGTCCACGCTACATGCAGTTCGTCGCGCTCGGCAGTGCCGGCATCGGTTTTATCGCAGTCTTTCTCGCCGCAGAAAGCTACCGTCTGGAACGTCTCGCTATCTGGCGTGATCCGGAAAAATATGAAAAAGGATTCCAGACCATTCAGGGACTTTATGCGATCGGGAGCGGTGGGCTTTTTGGCCGTGGTCTCGGAAACAGCATACAAAAACTGGGCTTCGTCCCCGAAGCCCAGAATGATATGATTTTTTCAATTATATGTGAAGAAACAGGGCTTGCAGGTGCCATTATACTGATTCTGATCTTCGCCCTGCTGCTCTGGCGGCTCTGCGTGATCTCCATGCATTGTCAGGAGCTTTCCGGGGCACTGCTCTCCGCCGGGATCATGGGACATCTGGCGATTCAGGTCATTCTGAACATTGCCGTTGTGACCAACACAATTCCCAACACCGGAATCACACTTCCCTTCATCAGTTACGGTGGCACTTCCATCGTCTTTCTCCTCGGAGAAATGGGGCTTGCCCTGAATGTAAGCCGTTACCGAAAATAGCAGTTTCACTATGATATCCTGCCCTCCCGGAAATTTCTGTTTGATACGGTCAACTATCAGAAGAAAAACCCTCCGACCAGATGCACAACCAATGCGACTATCCATGCAATCACACACTGTCCGACCACAACACCAACTGCCCATTTACTGCCAAGTTCTCTTTTGACCGATGCAATTGCAGCAACACATGGTGTATACAGAAGGCAGAATGCAAGCAGGCTCGCGGAAGCCAAAGGTGTAATACATCCCAGTAAAGCCGCAGTGCTTCCAAATAAAACGGAAAGTGTCGATACCACGCTTTCTTTTGCCATAAATCCGGTGATCAATGCTGTGGAGATCCGCCAGTCACCGAATCCCATCGGTTTGAAGATCGGCGCAACCACGCTTGCCACCATCGCAAGAATACTGTCTTTTGAATCAGTCACAATACTGAGATGCATATCAAAAGTCTGCAGGAACCAGATCACCAGTGTTGCCATAAATATAACAGTAAATGCTCTCTGCAGGAAATCTTTCGCTTTGTCCCAGAGCAGATGTCCGACATTCTTTGCACCCGGCATACGATAATTCGGAAGTTCCATAACAAACGGCACTGCTTCTCCACTGAACAACGTTCTCCGCATCAGAAGCGCCATAAGAATTCCCATCAAAATCCCGCCAAAGTACAGCGCAATCATCACAAGCGCTCCATGTTTCGGGAAAAATGCTGCCGTAAAAAATGCATAGATTGGAAGCTTTGCCGAACAGCTCATAAACGGAGTCAGCAGGATCGTCATCTTACGGTCACGTTCTGACGGAAGTGTACGGCTTGCCATAACACCCGGAACAGTACAGCCGAATCCGACCAGCATCGGAACAATACTTCTTCCGGAAAGTCCGATCTTTCGAAGCAGTTTATCCATCACAAAGGCAACTCTCGCCATATATCCGCTGTCTTCCAGCAAAGATAAGAAGAAAAATAACGTCACGATAACCGGAAGGAAACTTAAAACACTTCCGACTCCGTTAAAAACTCCATCCATAACAAGCGAATGAATCACATCATTGACACCGGCCGCACTCATCCAATGATCTACAATATTGCCCAGTGCCGTGATGCCCATCTCAAGAATATTCTGCAGAAATGCACCGATCACGCTGAAAGTCAGAAAGAAAACAAGTCCCATGATTCCGATAAAGCACGGAATTGCCGTATACTTTCCTGTCAGAATGCGGTCGATCTTCATACTCCTCAGGTGTTCTTTGCTTTCTTTTGGCTTTACGACTGTTTCATCACAGACTTTCTCAATGAAATCAAAACGCATATGGGCAATAGCCGCTGCACGGTCAAGCCCACGCTCTTTTTCCATCTGTTTAACGATATGCTCCAGTGTCTCTTTTTCATTCTGGTCCAGTTTCAGACTTTCCATAATCAACGAATCACCTTCGGCAAGCTTCGCTGCTGCAAAACGTACCGGAATCCCGGCTGCCTTCGCATGATCCTCAATCAGATGCATGATTGCATGAAGGCACCGATGTACCGCACCACCATCTTCATTCACATCACAGAAATCAATTGCCTGCGGACGTTCCTGATATTTTGCTACATGAACGGCATGCTGTACCAGTTCATCAATTCCTTCATTCTTTGCCGCAGAAATCGGGATGACCGGGATTCCCAGCATATCCTCCATCTGATTGACCAGAATGGAACCGCCGTTTTCCCGCACCTCATCCATCATATTCAGCGCAAGAACCATCGGAATATCCAGTTCCATCAACTGCATCGTCAGATACAGATTTCTCTCAATATTCGTCGCATCTACAATGTTGATGATTCCTTTTGGATGTTCATCAAGCACAAAATTTCGTGTTACGATTTCCTCGCTGGAATACGGTGACATGGAGTAAATACCCGGCAGGTCAGTGACCAGCGTATTGCTTTTTCCACGGATATTTCCATCTTTTCTGTCTACGGTAACGCCCGGAAAGTTTCCGACATGCTGGCTGGAGCCAGTCAGCTGATTAAATAATGTGGTTTTACCGCAGTTCTGGTTTCCTGCAAGCGCGAACGTAAGAATTTCATTGTCCGGAAGCGGATGCTCCGTCTTTTTTTTGTGGTATTTTCCGCCTTCACCAAGTCCAGGATGCGGAATTGTCCTCGCTGTATTATTTTTATGTAACGCCCTGCTGTCCGGTACACTAACAGCGTCGCGTATATTCTCTATCTCTATCTTTTCTGCATCTGCAAGTCGCAGCGTCAGTTCATAACTGTGGATACGAAGTTCCATCGGATCGCCCATCGGCGCATATTTCACCATGGTCACTTCGCCCTTCGGGATCAGTCCCATATCCAGAAAATGCTGCCGCAATGCTCCCTCTCCACCGACAGAACGTATTGTTGCAGTCTTTCCAATCGGAAGTTCACGTAATGATGTCATATCGACTTTCCTTTCTGTCTTTTCCTGTTTTTGTCTGATTCTTTGTTTTATTGATATTTTTTATCATTATATACAGATTAACGGTATGCCAAATGAGAAAAATTGTCAATAGAATTTCCTGAGAATTTTCTTCCTTATATATCTACTTCATTTTTTATCAGAGATATAAATATATTTTTATAACACTTTCGTCTCAAAAGAGCTTATAATAGATTCACGATATAAACTGAGGAGGACTTTATTATGGAAAAAAAATGGTGGCATGAAAAAGTTGCCTATCAAATTTATCCAAAGAGTTTTTATGACTCAAACGGTGACGGAATCGGGGATATCCCGGGAATTATAGAAAAATTAGACTATCTGAAAGCTCTGGGTGTCGACATTGTATGGATTTCCCCATGCTATCCGTCTCCTTTTGCCGATCAGGGATACGACATCTCTGATTATTACAACATCAATCCTGTTTTCGGAACACTGGAAGACATGGACCGTCTTCTTGCCGAGGCAAAGAAACGTGATATGTATATTCTTCTGGATCTCGTAGTAAACCACTGTTCTGATGAACATGAGTGGTTCCAAAAAGCCTGCGAAGATCCGGACGGAAAATACGGCAATTTCTTCTACATTACCGACAAAAAAGAAGGCGAACTGCCATGCAACTGGCGCAGTTACTTCGGTGGTCCTGTCTGGGAAACTCTGCCGGGGCATCCGGACAAACAGTATCTGCACGTTTTCCACAGGAAACAACCGGATCTGAACTGGGAAAATCCGGAGGTTCGTGAAGAAATATACAAAAATATCAACTGGTGGCTGGATCGCGGTGTCAGCGGTTTCCGTATCGATGCGATCATTAATATCAAGAAGAAATTTCCATTTGCAGACTATCCCGTCGATCGTCCGGACGGCCTTTCCAGCATTCAGAATATGTTGAAAGAAGCTACCGGAATCGGTGAATTCTTAAGCGAAATGCAGGCGCGCACCTTTGGCCCGCACAATGCTTTTTCCGTAGGTGAAGTTTTTGATGAAAAAGACGAAGAACTTCCGGATTTTATCGGAGACGGTGGATATTTTTCCAGCATGTTTGACTTCTCCACGACCATTTTCGGAGGAAGCCCGAACGGCTGGTATGACCGCAAAATCATCACTCCGGACGATTATAAGGAATGCTGTTTCCACTCCCAGCAGCGTGTCGGGGATATCGGTTATCTTTCCAATATTATAGAAAACCATGATGAACCGCGTGGTGTCAGCCACTACATCCCGGACGGAGACCTTTCTCTCCACAGTAAGAAACTTCTTGCAACAATGTATTTTATGCTCCGTGGCCTGCCGTTTATCTATCAGGGACAGGAGATCGGTATGGAAAACCTGCACTTCCAGTCCATCGATCAGGTCGATGATATCAGCACAATCGATGAATATCATGTTGCCAAAAATGCCGGTCTGAACGAAAAGGAGGCACTGTCCTGCATCTCCAGATACAGCCGTGACAATGCCCGTACACCGCTTCAGTGGAACGACAGCGCCAATGCCGGATTTACCAGTGGAAATCCATGGCTTCCGCTCAACCCGAATTATAAAGAGATCAATGTAGCTTCACAGGAAAACGATCCGGATTCTCTTCTTTCTTTCTATAAAGAACTGATTGCACTGCGTAAAAATCCGGAATATAAAGAAACCATTGTTTATGGCGAACTGATTCCTTATCTCGAAGAGCAGCACAACCTGATGTCTTACTATCGTAAAGGAGACAAAACCCTCCTTGTACTCGGCAATTTCCAGAAAGAGCCTCAGACTGTAAAACTGCCGTCTGCATGCCGCAAAGTTCTGCTCAACAATTATCCTCAGCTGAACATCAGCGACGACTCTGTAATTCTTGATAATTACCAGGCGGTTGTAATCGAACTGTAAACCAAATTTTTTGTTTTTCTGATTTCATACAGTAAAAAATCCCCACAGGGATATGTATACTGAAATTCTTTAAAGTTTCAGCGCCTCATATCCTGTGGGGATTTCTTTATTTTATTTGCAAAGCTCTTCTGCCATCTGATCAAGTTCTTTGATGTTTTCTTCACTTAAGGAAGACATGATCTTAACTGTGGTATCAAGCCATGTAATGTTTTTGCTCTTTTCAAATTCTGCTTTCATAACTTTGGCAGCATTCGGAGCCCAGCTTCCATTCTCAATCAGACCGATCGTACGGTTCTGATAGTTTCTTTCTGTCAGATGGTCGATGTATGTTTTCATGAACGGAAAGATATCGACATTGTAGGTGATTGTGGCAAGAACCAGTTTACCATAGCGGAATGCCTCTTCAACAGCTTCTGCCATATCATCTCTTGCAAGATCAAATACGGAAACTTTCGGGCAGCCTTTCTCTTCCAGCTTCTGTGCCAGAACTTCTACGGCTTTCTTTGTATTTCCATAAACAGATGAATATGCGATCACAACGCCTTCACTCTCAACTTTATAAGATGACCAGATATCATATTTCTCAATGTAATGTCCCAGATTTTCAGTCAGGATCGGTCCATGCAGCGGGCAGATCGTCTGAATGTCCAGAGTTGCAGCTGCTTTGAGAAGTTTCTGCACCTGTGCACCGTATTTACCAACAATACCGATATAATAACGACGGGCTTCGCAATCCCAGTCTTCCTCTACATCAAGAGCACCAAATTTACCAAATCCGTCTGCGGAAAACAGAACTTTGTCCGTGCTGTCATATGTAACCATAACTTCCGGCCAGTGAACCATCGGTGCAAATACAAATGTCAGGACATGTTTGCCCAGTGTCAGACTCTCTCCGTTAGCAACAACCAGTTTTTTGCCTTCCAGCTCCATACCTCTGAAGAAATTTTCCATCATGGTAAAAGTCTTTGTATTTGCAACAACAGTGGTATCCGGATATGCTTTCATGAAGTTTTCAATGTTTGCCGCATGATCCGGCTCCATATGCTGTACAACCAGATAATCCGGCTTTGCTCCATCCAGGACTTTGGCAACATTTCCAAGCCATTCTTCAGTGAAGTTTGCATCTACGGTATCCATAACTGCGATCTTTTCATCTTTGATCACATAAGAGTTATAGGACATGCCGTTCGGCACCTCATACTGTCCCTCAAACAGATCGACCTGATGGTCATTTACACCTACATAATAAATATCATTTCCGATTTTCATCTTAACAATGTACCTCCTTATTGATCCGGATTTTGTGTTATTTTAAAACATTTTCATTTCTGTCCACATTATATCCGCTCCCTTACCCGAAATCAATAGGGACCTTTTTATTATCGACATTTTATAACCTTCATGTTATAAACAAACATCCCCAGTGATGCCAGAATGATCAGACCATATCCTATGAAACTATAGCAATCCGGAATTTCACCAAACAGGAAAAATCCCAAAAGTGTCGCGAATATGATCTGCGAATAATCAAAAATTGAAATCTTACC
>OLQG01001122.1_pt1 | contig 18277 bp, 16 predicted proteins | sample 1672221 | NCBI WGS metagenome assembly OLQG01 (sample SAMEA3136660, study PRJEB25190) | human gut metagenome | biome: human gut; feature: human-associated habitat; material: faeces | place: Austria | collected 2013
TCATTGGTGATAATACAGATATGTATGCTCAGGCATACTTCGATTATGACTCCAAGAAGTCAGGTGGTGTTACAATGTCTCACCTTCGTTTCGGTAAGAAGCCGATCAAGTCTACTTACCTGATTCACAAGGCTAACTTTGTAGCATGTCACAATCCGTCCTATGTTAACAAGTATAACATGGTACAGGAACTGGTTGATGGCGGTACATTCCTTCTGAACTGCCCATGGGATATGGAAGGTCTTGAGAAACATCTGCCAGGACAGGTAAAAGCATTCATCGCTAACCACAACATCAAGCTTTACACAATCGACGGTATCAAGATTGGTAAAGAGATCGGACTTGGCGGTCGTATCAACACCGTACTTCAGTCAGCATTCTTCAAACTGGCAGCTATCATTCCAGAGGAAGAAGCTATTGACCTGATGAAGAAAGCAGCTAAGGCTACTTACGGAAGAAAAGGTGATAAGATCGTACAGATGAACTACGATGCAATTGATGCTGGTGCTAAGCAGGTAGTTGCAGTAGAAGTACCGGAGAGCTGGAAGTCATGCGAGGATGAAGGTCTGTTCTCACCAGAAGTTAAGGGTGGAAGAGAAGACGCTGTTAAATTCGTTAAGAATATCCAGGCTAAGGTAAATGCCCAGGAAGGTAATACACTGCCTGTATCTGCATTTACAGATTACGTAGATGGTTCTACACCGTCAGGTACTGCTGCATATGAGAAACGTGGTATTGCAGTAGATATCCCGGTATGGAAATCAGAAAACTGTATCCAGTGTAACCGTTGTGCATATGTATGTCCGCACGCAGTTATCCGTCCGGTAGCATTGACAGAAGAAGATATGGCTAAGGCTCCGGAAGGACTGAAGACAATTGATATGATCGGTATGCCAGGTATGAAGTTCACAATGACTGTATCAGCTTATGACTGTACAGGATGTGGATCATGTGCTAACGTTTGCCCAGGTAAGAAGGGCGAGAAAGCACTTGTTATGGCTAATATGGAAGAGAATGCCGGAGAGCAGACATTCTTCGATTTCGGAACAGAGATTCCGGTTAAGCCAGAAGTTGTTGCTAAGTTCAAAGAGAATACCGTTAAGGGCAGCCAGTTTAAACAGCCTCTGCTTGAGTTCTCAGGTGCTTGTGCAGGTTGTGGTGAGACACCTTACGCTAAACTTATAACACAGTTATTCGGTGACAGAATGTACATTGCGAATGCAACTGGATGTTCATCAATCTGGGGTAACTCTTCACCGTCTACACCTTATACAGTAACACCAGAAGGAAAAGGACCGGCTTGGTCTAACTCACTGTTCGAAGATAATGCTGAGTTCGGATATGGTATGCTGTTAGCTCAGAAGGCTCTGAGAGAAGGACTGAAAGCTAAAGTTGAGACAGTAGCTGCTTCAGAAAAAGCTTCAGAAGAAGTTAAGGCTGCTTGTGCTGAATGGCTTGACACATACAGCTGTGGTGCAACTAACGGAACTGCTACAGATAAGCTTGTTGCTGCATTAGAAGGATGCGACTGCGAGACATGCCAGGATATCGTTAAGAATAAAGATTTCCTTGCTAAGAAATCACAGTGGATCTTCGGTGGTGACGGATGGGCTTACGATATCGGATTCGGTGGTGTTGACCATGTTCTCGCTAGTGGACGTGACATCAACGTTATGGTATTCGATACAGAGGTTTATTCTAACACAGGTGGACAGTCTTCTAAGTCTACTAAGACAGGTGCTGTTGCTCAGTTCGCAGCAGGCGGTAAAGAGACTAAGAAGAAAGACCTTGCTGGTATTGCAATGAGCTATGGTTACGTATATGTTGCACAGATCGCTATGGGTGCTGACTTCAATCAGACAGTTAAGGCAATCGCAGAGGCAGAGGCATATCCGGGACCATCACTGATCATCGCATACGCTCCATGTATCAACCATGGTATTAAGAAGGGTATGAGCAAAGCTCAGACAGAGGAACAGCTTGCAGTTGAGTGCGGATACTGGAATAACTTCAGATTCAACCCGGCAGCAGAAGGCGCTAAGTTTACTCTGGACAGCAAAGAACCTAAGATGGAAGGATACAAAGACTTCCTGAACGGAGAAGTTCGTTACAACTCTCTTGCAAGATTCTACCCAGAAAAAGCAGAAGTTCTGTTTGCTAAGAATGAATCAGAAGCAAAAGATAGATACGAATATCTGAAGAAGCTTGTTACTCTGTACGGAGCAGAATAAATAGCAGCTTATTCGACAGAAAATAAATCAGAAGTCCGTCGGGTCATTCCGGCGGACTTCTTTTCAAAGAGGAGACCGGATCATGATGGTAAATAAATCCGAGAACAGAAAAAAAGAAATAGAACTGTTACAGACAGCGCCGGATCTGACAGCAATTGTATGTGACAGTACCAGACTGCCGTATGTAGAATGTGATATTGAGACCTGTGACGATCAGGTGTTGGTATATGAGAACAGGGAAATGGCGGAAAAAGAAGCTAAGAAGATTGAGGACGCAGGATACAGAGTGCGTACTGCTCATCTTCCGCAGAAGCAGAGATTTGGATTTTTTGCAAATCTTTATTCATTGGGTGTTAATGCGGTTCTGATCAACAAAGGAGGGGAATCACAGGTACGTCTGGATTTGGATAAGGTAATTAACCGTCCGGATATTCCTCGTTTTACATATGAGATCAGAAAGGCGTTGGATGCAGGAGAAAAGCCAAAGTTTCGTGTGGAGAATCCGGAATTTCATCTGACAGCTATCTACTTCACACAGCTTTCGCGCGGGACAAAGGCGCAGGAACATGAAGAAGAACTAAAAGAGCTTCAAGAAGAGATGATGACTCATTACCGGGAAGGATATTACATTGTGGCAAGAACTAAGGAAGGAACAACACCCCTTCTGAAGACAAAGGATGGTGGCTCTTTGCAGCCGATGTTTAGCGACATGCAGGAATTCCTGAAGTTCCAACATGTGAATCCAACCATGAAAGTGGAGACGGCGGTTATGACAGAAGCAGAATTTCTGAAACATCTGGCAAAAGAGGCCACAGGAGTAGTAATTAATCCGCTTGGAATCAGTCTGCTTCTGCAGGTGAACCGTAAAAAATCGGATTAAAACCAGAGTATTGCTATGTCCGTATGAAGTGTTTGATAAAATAGTAACAGTTGACATTTTGATTCAGACATGATAAAACATATACTATATGAATAAGGTCTTGGATAGAGGCGCAGGTTTCATGAGTATCATATGACGATAGTGTGGCATACTGTTGTATGAGAAAGGGGAGACTGCCGAAGATGGATTTAAGCCAAAGGATTTGTCTGGGCTGCAGGAGAATATCTTGCGGACTGTCACGAAAGTGGAGCGCTATCATGATGAATATAAGTAAGATACATTTTATAAAGTGTTGATTTAGTAATTAAAGTCATGGATAGTGTGCGTAAGCATTGTCCATGACTTTCTTTGTATAGTAACACTAATGTTATAGAGTATCTAAGAGAGAAGAGAGGTATTATATGAACAACATGAAGAGAAAGATCGCATGGACGATATCTGCCATTGCATTAATGGTAATGTGCTGTCCAGTGATCGCATTTGCAGCAGACGGAGCAGAAGAGTATGTTCCAAATATGTACGCCAGCTTTTGGGCGTTGATTCCGCCGGTAGTGGCAATCGCGCTTGCATTGATTACTAAGGAAGTATACAGTTCGCTGTTTATCGGTATTGTGATTGGTGGCGTATTTTATTCTAACTTTACATTTGAAAAAACGGTTACACATGTTGTACAGGATGGATTCGTCGGAGTACTGGCTGATAGTTACAATATGGGTATTCTGATTTTCCTGGTAATCTTGGGAACGATCGTGTGTCTGATGAATCGTGCAGGAGGTTCGGCAGCATTTGGACGTTGGGCTGAGGTACACATTAAGACACGTGTAGGTGCACAGATTGCAACGATTATTTTGGGTATCCTGATCTTTATCGATGACTATTTTAACTGTCTGACAGTCGGAAGTGTTATGCGTCCGGTAACTGACCGTCATAATGTATCCAGAGCGAAGTTATCTTATCTGATTGATGCGACAGCGGCTCCGGTATGTATTATTGCACCAATCTCATCCTGGGCAGCAGCTGTTACAGGATTCGTAGAGGGTGAAGATGGACTGTCCATTTTTGTAAGAGCAATTCCGTATAATTTCTATGCATTACTTACCATTGTTATGATGTTTGGTCTGGTACTCCTCAAAGTAGAGTATGGTCCGATGAAAGTCCATGAAGATAATGCAGTTAAGAATGGAGATATTTATACAACTCCTGACAGACCATATGAGAATGCTTCCAAAGAAATCGTGAATCAGAAAGGAAGAGTTATTGATCTGGTCTTTCCGATCGTAGTGCTGATCATCTGCTGTATCATTGGAATGATCTGGTCCGGCGGATTCTTCGAGGGTCACGATTTTATCACTGCATTTTCTAACAGTGATGCATCCGTAGGACTTGCGGTAGGAAGCTTCTTTGCACTGATCATTTCCATTGTGTTCTATCTGGCAAGACGCGTACTGAACTTCGCAGACTGCATGTCATGTCTTCCGGAAGGATTTAAGGCGATGGTTCCGGCTATTCTGATCCTGACAATGGCATGGACATTGAAGGCAATGACAGACAGCCTTGGCGCGGCAGCATTTGTGGCTAACGCAATGCAGAATGCAGCAGGCGGATTGATGAGCCTGCTTCCGGCGATCATTTTCCTGGTAGGATGCTTCCTTGCATTTGCAACCGGTACATCATGGGGAACCTTTGGTATCCTGATCCCGATCGTAGTAGCTGTGTTCCAGGGAACAAATGAGACAATGATGATCATTTCTATTTCAGCGTGTATGGCAGGTGCAGTATGTGGAGATCACTGTTCACCGATTTCCGATACTACGATCATGGCATCTGCGGGAGCACAGTGTAATCATGTGAATCATGTATCTACACAGCTTCCATATGCTATCACTGTAGCGGCAATTTCATTTGTGACATATGTGGTCGCAGGTTTCGTGAGAACAGCATTTATCGCACTTCCGGTCGGAATCGTATTGACAATCGGAACCTTGCTGGTACTCCGTAAGATATATGGAAAAGAAGAATAATTGATATGATATGAAATGGGAATCCGAGAGGGTTCCCATTTTTCAGTATCGTGTCATTGGGGTTTGACAGACCTGCGACTCCGTGTTACATTAATTAGGTAAATGAGTGATGCAATTAAATACAGATGTGTGAGGTGTCGGTTGGATTACAAGTATGGTCTGACCGGTGAAAAGGGAAACAGGTGTGAATCCTGTACGAACTCGTCACCGTATTTCACGAGCAGAAGAGGTAACCACTGGGAGACCGGGAAGGATCGGATGCGTCAGAGTGATAAGCCGGGAGACCTGCCTTTCGCAGTACAGGAATGAGAATTCATGCCACGAGCAACTGGCAGTACGAAAGATAGATAAAAGACTATTTTGCTGATAGTTTTTTCTTTGTTTTTAGAATCTTCGTTCTTGTACGGAACGGAGTATTTTTGTGTCCAAAATTCAAGGAGGAACGGAACATGAAGAAGAAACTGGTAGCAGCGTTACTTACAGCAGCAATGGCAATGTCTCTGCTTGCAGGATGCGGAAGCAGTGACAGCAAGAGCAGTGATGCAGATAGCAAGGAGACAGCAGAAAGTACGGAGGATAGTGATCAGGAGGCAGCAGACAAGGTGGCAGACCTGATTGATGCAATCTATGTACAGGAGAGAACAGAGGACACTGACAAGCAGTGTGAAGAAGCAAAAGCAGCATGGGATAAGCTGACAGATGCGCAGAAGGAACTGGTATCCGGAGAGAATGCTGATCCGGACTATTTTGGAAGAGATACAGGAGATGCATCAAAAGATGATCCGTTAAATGAAGATGAGATTGGGGAAAATGAACTTCTGATCGTAAGCTTTGGTACATCATTTAATGATAGTCGTGCAACAGATATCGGTGGCATTGAGAAAGCACTTCAGGAAGCTAATCCAGACTGGTCTGTAAGAAGAGCATTTACCGCTCAGATCATTATCAACCATGTACAGGCCCGTGATGGTGAAAAGATTGATAATATGGATCAGGCACTGGAGCGTGCGGTCAATAATGGCGTAAAGAATCTGGTTGTACAGCCGACACATCTGATGCACGGAGCAGAATATGATGAACTGAGTGAAACAGTTGAGAAGTATAAGGACAAATTTGAGTCTGTAAAGATTGCAGAGCCTCTTCTTGGAGAAGTGGGATCTGATGCAACTGTGATCAATGCAGATAAAGAAGCTGTTGCAAAAGCAATCACCGACGAAGCAGTAAAGGCAGCAGAGTATGACAGCGTGGAAGCAGCAGAAGCAGACGGAACAGCATTTGTATTCATGGGACATGGTACTTCTCATGTGGCAAATGTAAGCTATGACCAGATGCAGACACAGATGGAACAGCTTGGATACAAGAATGTATTCATCGGTACTGTAGAAGGTGAACCAGAGGATACAGCCTGCGAAGCTGTTATCGACAAGATCAAGGAAGCAGGATACAAGAAAGTAATCCTTCGTCCTCTGATGGTAGTTGCAGGAGACCATGCAAATAATGATATGGCTGGTGATGATGACGATTCATGGAAGAGCCAGTTTGAAGCATCAGGAGCATTTGACAGTATTGAGACACAGATAGAAGGTCTGGGAAGAATCCCGGCTGTTCAGCAGATCTATGTAGAGCATACAAAGGCAGCTATTGAACAGTAGATTGTAGATTGTAGAGGCGGTAAAGTAAATATGTTAAGAAAGAAGATTGCGGTATTACTGCTGTCAGCAGCGATGGCAATGACCATGCTCAGCGGATGTGGTGATAACACTGCAAAAGAAGACAAAAAAGCAGCTACAGAAGATCAGAATAAGGATGATGCTTCAGAAGCTAAGGAAGAAGAGGCAGATGAAGCGGAAAAGGCACCGGTAGAAGATGGTGAATACTGGGTGGATTTTAATACTGACAGTGGTATGTTTCATGAAAATCCAGATTTCGATGGTGGTAAGGCAACATTGGTCGTTGAGGATGGAAAGATGACGGTGCATATTACTCTGAATTCCAAGAATATCGTGCAGTTATTCTTAGGAACGGCAAAGGATGCACAGAAAGATGGCGCAGATCTGATCGATCCTTCTGGTACAGAAACGATTGAATATACAGACGGTTCAGAACCGAATGAAGTATATACATTTGATGTGCCGGTAAAGAAACTGGATGAAGAGTTTGATCTGGCACTGATCGGAACCAAGGGCAAGTGGTATGACCATAAAGTCAGCGTAAGCAATCCTGTGGCAAAATAATAGAATAACTCAAAATATAAAACTCCGGCAGAGAACAAGAAAATGTTTTCTGCCGGAGTTTTTATATGTTTTTAGGATGATCAGGAGCCCAGATATTCAATGATCGTTCTGGAAATAATCATAAGCGGGATCCGCGAGTACACGGTCTGTCCTTTCGTATTTGTAATCAGTTCGGAATGACCGATCAATGCAATATCGGAATACTGTTCGAGATCCGTTGGTGTTTTGCAACAACAGGTGATTACCTTTGCTCCGATTTTCTTTGCGATGCGGGCAGAACGGGCAAGTTCCTTTGTGGAATTACGGATAGAGAGTATGACAACTGTATCATCGGCAGTGACAATTTTATCAGTGTGAATCATCCACATCACATCTTTTACAATGACTGCATCATAGCCAAGCAGTTGTAAATACATTTGAAATTCTTCTGCAATCAGTGCAGTAAACCCTCTTGCGTAGATAAAAATACGTTTTGAATGCTTAATATAATCAATTGCCTGCAAAATAGAAGTAATGTTGAGATTATCAATGGTTTTGGTGCATTCCCGGAAAGATTTGTCGAGAATTTCATTGACAGCATAAGGGGAGCGGAGAGTTTGCTCATCTTTCGTATCCTGAGACAGTTTGTATCTGAGTTCGGTAATTCCCTGAAAACCGCATTTCTGGATCGCGCGGGTGACAGTTGCAGGGGAAGTAAAGGTTTTGTCTGCAATACTGGTGATAGAAAGCAAAGGGATTTTGGCTTCATTCTGGTTAATAAAATCGATTACACAGCGTTCTGATTCAGATAAAGACTGATATACTGTTTTGTTGATTTGAATGATCATGACTGTATTCCTTCTTTCATTTTCAAAAGTATATTTATTTTAACATGAATCTGAAAAAACGCTATATTAAAATACAAAATGCTGAAAATATATTTTCAAAAGCAAGCTGACTTGTGCGTTTTTTTGAAAAGGTTTTCGCTGAAATCATATTTTCAACAGAATGGATTTGAGATATGATTTTATCAACAAAAAAACGTACGTACATTTTAATGTTATAATATTCGTACATATTCAACGGCCGGAATCATGTACAGACGAGAGAAGGAGTTAAGCAATGTATAGTACTTTAAAAGAAGTGTTGAAAGAAGCAAATGACCTGAATATGGCGGTTGGCGCATTCAACACCCATAACCTGGAAATGTTACCGGCGATCATTAAAGCTGCTGTAAAAGAGAAAACACCGGTTATCGTTCAGACAAGCTGCGGTACAGCGAATTATATCGGACACAAGAATCTGGTAAGTATCTGCAAGTCCATGGCTGATGAATACGGTGCAGAGGTTGTGCTTCATCTGGATCACGCCAAGGACTATGATGAGATCCGCAAGGCAATTGATGCCGGATACAGTTCAGTTATGTTTGATGGTTCTTCATTACCGTTAAAGGAAAATATCCTCGGCACCAAGCGTGTTGTTGCATATGCGAAGAAGTACGGAGTAAGCGTAGAGGCAGAGCTTGGAACAGTCGGCGGTACAGAGGACGGCATCGCTGTTGCACAGGATGAAGTAAGATATACAGATCCGGCAGATGCAGTTGAGTTTGTAAAGCAGACAGGAATTGATGCATTGGCTGTTGCAATAGGAACCAATCATGGTCAGTACAAATCCAAGACCAATATCAATTTTGAACGGTTGAAAGAGATTAAAGATGTGGTAGACATTCCACTGGTTATCCACGGAGGAACAGGAGTTAAGGAAGAAGATGTGAAGAAAGTCATCGACCTTGGAATCCGTAAGTTTAACGTAGGTACAGAGCTTCTGGTAGGCTGGAACAGAGAATCAAAAGCCTGCTATGATGAACATAAGGAAAATATTTCCAACCGTGAAAATGTAGTTCCGTGTCTGAATGTAATTGAAGAAATTGTAAGCAGAAAGATCAAACTGTTCAAAAATATAGACTAGAGGTAATGCTTATGAAAGCGGGATATTATGTAGGAGATTATACATACGAGGTAAGAGACATACCCGACCGTGAACCGGAAAAAGATGAAGTGAAGATCAAAGTTGCATGGTGCGGCTTATGCGGAACGGATGTACACAAGTTCCAGGGCAAGAATGGAGCGAGCGTCGTAATCCCTCCGATCATTCTGGGACATGAGTGTTCCGGAATTGTGACAGCAGTCGGTGATGAATGTGAACATTTCAAACCAGGGGATCGGGTGGCGTGTGATCCGAGTTGGGGCTGTGGCAAATGTGAATGGTGTAAACAGGGATTTCCGAATTTCTGTGAGAAACGTCATGGAGTTGCCAAAGGTTTCGCCGAGTATGTGTACCCACCGGAGTCGAATGTGTATCATATAGCAGATTCACTGGATCTGGAGAAGGCGGCATTTACGGAACCGTTATCCTGCGCACTCCACGGTATGGATCTGATTCATATGGAAAGCGGCAAGAGAGTGGCAATGTATGGAATGGGAGCGATCGGTTCGCTGATGTTGCAACTGATCAGGCTTACCGGACCAAGAGAATTGATCGTGATCGAACGGGAAGAGGAGAAGCGTAAGCTTGCACTGGAACTGGGGGCGACGATGGCAGTCACAGATCAGGAGATTGAAGAAATCGCAGCCAGAGAGAATATTGACTACGTGATAGAATGTATCGGACTGAAGAGCACGATGGAGCAGGCAATCGAAATTGCCGGTAAGAATGCGAAGGTGCTGTTGTTTGGTCTGGGGGATCCGGAACAGAAAGTTGAATTTAATCAGTTCAAAGCATATACAAAAGAACTTAGCATTTATACATCTTACCTGAATCCGCATACAACGAGACGGGCAATATCGTTATTAGAGAGTGGAGCAATCGATACAGATAAAATTATAAGCGCAGAGCTTAATCTGGAAGAAATGGGAGAAGAATTAAAAACACTGAAGAATTCCAGAAAAGGAAAAGTTATGGTGCGTTTAAGTGGTGAACTTTAAGAGGAGGAAAAGGATATGTTTATTTCAGCAATATTAGTTGCGTTGCTGGCTACATGTGGCCAGTGGTGGTTCTTCGGACCGATTACCAAGTGTCTGGTATATCCATTGACAACAGGTACTCTGGTCGGAGTATTTATGGGTGACCCGATGACCGGTATGCTGGCAGGTGCCAATATCCAGCTTATCTATCTGGGATGGATATCTGCCGGAGGAACAATGCCGAGTAATACAATTGTAGCAGGTATCTTTGGTACAGCAATGACCATCCTGTCAGGTGCAGACCCGACAATGGCAGTAACATTTGCAATTCCATTCAGTATGTTAGGTCTGTTACAGAATCAGGTATACATGACAACCAATGCTGCATGGATCCATCAGGCAGATAAGATGCTTGAGAAAGGCAATTTGAGAGGAGTTCGTTTGATGAACTTCCTGCCGTCATTCTGTATGGCATTTCTGTTATATGGTGTTCCGGCATTTGCAATGGTTATGTTCGGAAGCGGATGGGCAGAGAGCCTGATCAACGCAGTTCCGGAAAATGTGATCAGCGCATTACAGGTAGTTGGAGGCATCATGCCTGCACTTGGTATTGCAATGCTCCTGAATTACCTTGGAAAGAAGACTTTGATTCCATGGTTCTTCGGAGGATTCTTCCTGACAGTATACTCAGGACTGGGACTGACAGCAGTATCTATCTTCTCAGCAATCATCGCACTGATCCTGTATCTGAACCAGGGTAAGAGCGCAGAGCAGACAGAGAAGAAGAAAGTAAAGAGACTGTCTCTGAACAAGACGGTAGAAGTAAAAGAAGCTGGAGTACCGGCAGAGGCTCCGGAAGAAGAGAAGAAAGAAATCGTATACAACAAGAAGCTGTCTAAGAAGACACTTATCAAGACATGGCTTTGGACAACAAGTACAGAAGCATGTTACAACTATGAAAGACTTCAGGCTCTGGGAGCTGCCAACCTGATGCTGACACCGATCAGAGAGTTATACGACACCAATGAGAGACGAGTAGAAGAGCTGAAGAAATACATGGTATTCTACAACTCAGAAGTATTTACGATTGGACCTATCATCAATGGTATTGCATGCTCTATGGAAGAAGCAAGAGCAAATGGTGAAAATGTAACAGCAAAAGATATTAACTCAGTACGTACAGGTCTGATGGGACCGGTTGCAGGTATCGGTGATACCGTAATGCAGGGAATCTTATTCCCGATCCTGTTTGGTATCGGATGCTCTATGGCACTGGAAGGAAGCTATCTTGGACCAATCCTTTCATTCGTGATCTTTGAAGCACTGATCTTTGGATGTGGATACTTCATGTTCATGACAGGTTACAAACATGGTAAAACTTCGCTGCTTCAGATTTTGAAAAATGGAACGATCGACAAGATCATTAACGCATTCAGTATCGTAGGCCTGATGGTTGTAGGTTCTATGGCAGCAACCCGAGTTGCAGTTAATACACCGCTTGCGATCCATGTGGGCGAAGGAACAACAGAATTCCAGTCTGTACTGGATTCACTGGCACCAGGACTCATTCCGCTTGGAATTACCATGCTGGTATGGTGGATGCTGAAGAAGAAAGTAAATACCCTTTGGATTATTTTGGTAATCTTTGTAGTTGGTATTCTTGGATACTTTACCGGTATTCTTGGATATGTAGGATAATAAAGGAGAAGAAAGGCAATGGTTAACATTATTCTTATCAGTCACGGAGTATTTTGTGAAGGATTACTCAGTTCATTGAAAATGATAGCAGGAGATGAATTTGGCGTTCGTGCGGTGCCGTTATTTCCGGGAGAGACGGTAGATGCGTATCGGGAAAAGCTTGGAAATGCATTGGATGAGACAGCCGGAGAAGATGGAACGCTGGTTCTTGCAGATATCATGAGCGGTACGCCGTATCAGAGTGCTGCATACCTGTCGAAAACATACAAAATAGGTCTTGTGTCAGGTATGAATATGCCAATGCTTTTGTCCCTTGCTCTGGAACTTACAGAGGAAGTTACTCTTGAGGAAGCTGTGAAAAAGGCAGCTTCCCAGGAGTCCTGGGGAATTAATGGAACTACATTTGAGAAGGGAGAGAAAAAAAGACGTGCAAAACTTAGTATTAACAAGAATTGATGACAGATTGATCCATGGACAGGTGATGACAGCCTGGATTAAAAATCGCAAAGCAAATCAGGTGGTAATTGTAGACGATGATGTAGCAAATGATGAATACATGATCGATGTATTGGAGATGGCAATCCCGGAAGAAATCGCAATTGGAATTTTCACTAAAGAAGACGGCGTATTATTCTTTTCACAGGGATTAGATGAGCCGACAATCCTTCTGGTAAAAGGACCGGAAGCATTGAATTATCTGGTAGATCACGGTATCGTTATCGATGAAGTAGACGTAGGCGGTATGGGTGCACGAAACGACAGAAGCGTATTATATAAGAATATTTCTACCAGCCCAAGTGAAAATGAAGAATTCAAACAGCTGCTGGAGAAGAATGTAAATGTGTTTATTCAGGTAATGCCACAGGATAAACCGGTAAGCATTGCTGAATATCTGAAGAAATAGAATGTGAGGCAAGACTATGAATACAGAAAAAATGACAGGAAAGACAATTGTGATTACAGGTTCAGGAAGCGGTATGGGAGCTGCTATGGCAAAAGAATTTGCATCCCGTGAGGCAAAGGTTGCACTGCTGGATTTGAACGAAGAAGGACTGAAAAAAACTGCAAAGGCAATCGAAGATAACGGTGGTCAGTGCGTTTATTATAAGACAGATGTCACAGATAAAAAGGCTGTTGAAGCAGTAGCGGATGCAGTGGAGGAGAAATTTGGACCTATCACATCATGGGTAAATTCAGCAGGTGTATCCAGAATGCAGCCATTCCTGGATTGCAGCGAAGAACTGTGGGATCTGACCATTGATGTCAATCTGAAAGCGACATTCTTATGTTGTCAGGTGGCAATCACTAAGATGCTGGAGCATGGCGGTGGAACAATCCTGAATATGTCTTCACTGTCCGGTAAGAAACCAAGCTCATGGCAGACGATTTACTGTGCAAGTAAATTTGGTGTACAGGGATTGACACAGTCAATTGCTAAAGAATTTGCAGACAAGAATATTCGTGTAAACTCTATCTGTCCAGGTATAGTACATACCGAGATGTGGGATCGACTGAAATACGAATACGCAAAGAAGCGTGATCTTGATCCGGAAGAAGTATTACCATATTTTGAAAAGAACATCCCGATGCATCGTCTTGTGGATCTGAAAGATGTAACACAGGCAGCAGTATTTCTGCTTACCGACTGTTCTTCTTATCTGACCGGACAGTCTATTAATCTGGTCGGCGGAGAATGGATGGATTAATACAGATCAATATTTTGAACTGAAACTGAAGGAGACCAGTTATGCAGGAACTCTCTCTTAATGGAAAAGAACAGCTATATTATCAGGTATACAATATTCTGTTTCAGGATATCATGAGTGGAAAATATCAGATCGGGGATAAGATACCAGCGGAAAGTGAGCTGATGGAGACCTTTCATGTCAGTCGTGCGACCGCCAGAAGAGCCATGGAAATGCTGGCTAATGAAGGATTGGTGGTTAAAAAACAAGGTCAGGGAACGACGGTAATTTCCAATCAGACAAGGAATTCACTGAAACGAGTTGTCAGGTATACAAAGAAGCAGGATCTGGATCATGCAGTGACCGTGAAAAAAATGGTCGAGCAGACTACAGTGCCGGCAGATGAGAAGATCGCAAAGAAACTTGCGCTTCCTACGGGCAGAGAACTGATCAAACTGAAGAGAGTCAGATATGCAGATGAAGAGCCGTTCTACTGTGAAGTGAATTACTTTGAAAAAGAGTATGTACCGGAAGTACTGGAGAGAGATTTTTCCGTAGAGTCGCTGAGGGTGTTTCTGGTAGAGACATATCATATCCGCTGGTCTTGTGCCAATCAGAATGTCTATGCGATCCTGGCAGATCAGGAAATGGCAGAACTGCTTCAGGTAGCGGAAAGAAGTCCGCTGATCGCGATTGAGCGAGTATCATATGATGATAAATCCGTGCCGAGAGAGTATGTAGTAACTTATTACCGGGGTGATAAATATCATCTGGAAATTGATCTGGCTATGTAAAGGAGAAAGAGATGAAACAGATGTTAATTCTGCTGGCGGGATATCCGGGAACCGGCAAATCCTATCTGGCTAATATGCTGATCGAACGTTTTCCAGAGCTTCAGATCCTGTCTCCGGATGATGTCAAGGAAGAGTACTGGGATCGTTATGGATTCCATGATCTGGAGGAAAAAGAAGAACTGATCAAACTCAGCTGGCAGGAATATTATAAGCGGATGGAAGATGCATTTGCAGAGCATAAGTCACTGATATCGGACTATCCGTTCAGCCATAAGCAAAGAGATCAGCTGGAAAGCATCAGCAGCAGACATCATTGTCAGGTGGTTACCATCCGACTGGTCGGAGATATCGGCGTGTTGTATGAGAGACAGCGTAAACGGGATCTGGATAATTCCAGACACTTGGGACACATCGTATGCTGTTATCAGAAGGGAATGCCGATTGCGCATGAGGATGCCGACAATCTGCTGACGTATGAAGAATTCTACCGCAGATGTACAGAACGCGGTTACGGAGAATTTGCACTTGGTGAGACCATTGAGCTCGATGTAACAGATTTTAGTAAAGTAGATTATGAAGCTGTATTTCAGAGAATAAGAGAAATAGGAAAATGATAGAATCCCGGCAGGTGGAACGTAGAGATATGTTCTGCCTGCTGTTTCTTTATGTGTTACATGTTCTCGATAAACATATCTTCCGGATGAAAAAAGAAATAGATTGTGTTACAATGGGAGATAATGATGAATGATTGAATAGAATTGGAGACTAGAGTATGAGTATAAGAGATTTGAATCAATACGAGATTATAAAGGATGAAGATCTGCAGGATGTCAAGTGCCACGGTTATCTGCTGAAGCATAAGAAAAGCGGTGCCAAACTGGTGCTAATGGAGGCAGATGATGACAATAAGGTGTTTTCAGTAGGGTTCCGTACACCGCCGGAGGACAGCACAGGACTTCCGCATATTCTGGAGCATTCGGTACTGTGCGGATCTGATCATTTCCCAGTCAAGGATCCGTTTGTAGAGCTGGTCAAAGGATCACTGAATACATTTTTGAATGCGATGACTTATCCGGACAAGACGATGTATCCGGTGGCAAGCTGCAATGATAAGGATTTTCAGAATCTGATGCATGTATATATGGATGCAGTATTCTATCCGAATATCTATAAGCATGAGGAGATTTTCCGTCAGGAGGGATGGAGTTATAAGCTGGATTCAGAGGATGCGGATCTGGAATACAACGGCGTTGTATATAATGAGATGAAAGGAGCATTTTCTTCACCGGAGGGCGTGCTTGACCGGGTGGTATTGAATGAACTGTTCCCGGATACAGCTTATGCTAATGAATCAGGCGGAGATCCGGATGTGATCCCGAATCTCAGCTATGAGCAGTTTCTTGCATTTCACAAGAAATATTATCATCCGTCCAACAGCTATATCTATCTGTATGGTGATATGGATATGGAAGAGAAGCTTGTATGGTTGGATCAGAAATATCTGAGTAAATTTGATGTGGCAGAGATTGATTCGCGGATTGCTTATCAGGAGCCATTTACGAAGATGAAAGAAGTGGAGATGCCATATTCGGTTACCAGTGAGGAACCATTGGAGGATAATACATTCCTTTCTTATAATAAGGTAATCGGAACCAGTCTGGATAAAGAATTGTATGTGGCGTTTGAGATTCTGGATTATGCGTTGTTATCAGCACCGGGAGCACCGCTTAAGAAGGCACTGTTAGAGGCTGGAATTGGTAAGGATATTCTGGGCTCTTATGACAATGGCATATATCAGCCAATTTTTTCTGTAGTTGCTAAGAATGCGAATCCGGAGCAGAAGGAAGAATTTGTGACACTGATCGAGAAGCTTCTTACAGATATGACAGAGCATGGCATTGACAGAAAAGCACTGGAGGCAGGTATTAATTATCATGAGTTCCAGTACCGAGAAGCGGATTACGGACGTTACCCGAAGGGTCTGATGTACGGTCTGCAGATCATGGACAGCTGGCTGTATGATGAGAACGAGCCATTTATGCATATGCAGGCAATCCCGACCTTTGAATATTTGAAAGAACAGATTTCTACCGGATATTTTGAAAAACTGATCCAGACTTATCTGCTTGATAATCAGCATGGCTCCATCGTGATCGTAAAGCCGGAAAAAGGGCGGACAGCTCGGATGGACAAAGAGCTGGAAGAAAAACTGGCAGAGTTTTTACAGGTGAAGAAAACAGCGGCAGTGCAGAGCGGAACTTCGGCTCTTCATCTGTCTTTGATTGCCTGTGGGGTGCAGCCGGGAGATATGGTGATTGTTCCAACGCTTACCTTTATCGCGGCAGTGAATCCGGTGCGCTATCAGTTCGCGGAGCCGGTGTTTATGGACTGTGATGACAGTTTGTGCATGGATCCGCTGAAGTTGCGCCGTTTCTGCGAAAATGAGTGTGTGACAGCGTAGTCAGGGTTTGCAATACCGGCAATGACGATGGCCACATAGTTGCCGTTGGTCACAATGCGGGCATCCTTGGCCAGCGCGATCTTATCGGCAAACTCAGCATACAGGTCATTGGCAGACAGGCTTGCCTTGTAGGCCTCCAGCTCGCTCTTGACGGCATCGACCTGACCATCCTTGGCCTGTGCCACAAAGACAAGGCCGCAGTCCGCCTGATCGTTGGTCACATCGCCCTTGTAGGCAACAAGGTTGTCCATCGTCAGCATCAGCTCATTCTCAACAGAGAAATCGTCCAGTGCGCGCGGGTTGGCGATGGGGTTGACCGCCTCAATAGCAGCAACGGCGGCATCCAGATTGGCGGTGTTGGCCTCCTCGCCGGCGGAGGCATCGGTGCTCTCGCTGATGACGATATCCGTCGGGCCATCGGCACCGCCGATGGTGCTTTCCGCAGCAGAGCTGCTCTCAGAGGAGACAGCAGTGGAGGTGCTGTCTGCAGAGGAGCCGCAGGCGGCCAGCAGCATAGCGCAGCAAAGAATTACAGGAATCAGCTTTTTCATGGGTTTAGTTCTCCTTTATATAGTGTATGATATTGTTTTCCTCTACGCACAGGCATAGCTTGCCCGATACATTATAAGAATACACTATCTTGCCATCTTTTTCAAGCTGTTCGCGGCAAAACGCAGGGTGTTTCCGCCGGGAAATATGTAAATTTTTTATGCCTTGACAAACGCGCCCCCGGCGGGTACACTCAAAACAAAGTGATACGGCGTGACTACCCGCTGCCAGAGACGCCGATAACTGCAGCTTACAGAAAAAGGGGGTGCCCACCATGCGCAATACAAAGGCGCGGGAGACAGCCTGGACCGGCATGCTGTTTGCCTTGGCCATCGCACTGTCCTACCTTGAATCACTGGTATCACCGCTGCTGGGATTGATGCCTGCCATAAAGCTCGGGCTTTCCAATGTGGTTGTCATGTATGCGCTGTTGTTCCTGCGCACCCGCACCGCGCTGCTGCTGGTGGTGCTGAAGGCACTGTTCGCCTTTTTGACGCGGGGCGCCACCGCCGGTTTTCTTTCCCTTTGCGGCGGCGGTTTATCGCTGGTTGTCATGCTGGTGCTGCTGCACCTGCCGATCAGCGGGTATATCTTTTGTGCCGGTGCTGCACTGGCGCATAACCTCGGCCAACTGGCGGGGGCAGCAGTGCTGCTTTCCAGCGCGATGGCTCTGGGGTACGCCCCCGTGCTGTTGGCGGCAGGCCTTGCGGTGGGCGGCATCAGCTGTTTGCTTTCCCGCGCCTTATTCGCTGCCCTGCCTGCCTCTGCGGGGGAGCAGCGGC
>OLQG01001137.1_pt1 | contig 18061 bp, 13 predicted proteins | sample 1672221 | NCBI WGS metagenome assembly OLQG01 (sample SAMEA3136660, study PRJEB25190) | human gut metagenome | biome: human gut; feature: human-associated habitat; material: faeces | place: Austria | collected 2013
TGTACGCGAAACAGCGCAATTCAGCCCTGTCCGCTTTTAGTATTATACAATAAGTTTGGAATAAATGCAAGCGTTATCTTATATTTCAGGCATCTCGGACATCAATCTTCCTGCAGGCGCTGGACCATCTTGTAAAGGGCCTCGGCGCTGTTGAAGTTCTGCGGCATGATTTCGGATGCGGGAATCGAAATGTCGTATTCCTCATTCAGGGCCGAGATGATCTGCAGAATGTCGAAAGAGTCCAGGATGCCGTCATCGATCAGCGTTGTACAGGTGGAAAAGTCCACGTCCTCTTTGATTTCGCTTAAAATTTCCAGTAAACGTTCCATTGGTATTTCTCCTTTTCAAATTATCTTACACAGCGGGTGTATTGATGGGATAGGTCGGCGTTTCGCTGCGTACCGGGTGCGGCGTGCCGTTCTGCCACAGAATGACCTGCGGCAGGTCGCGGCTCAAAAACAGACCAAGTCCTTCCGTAACAGAGTAGGCACCGGTGTTTTCAAAAACAAGCAGGTCGCCGGGGCATAGTCCGGCCAGCGGCATACTGCGCACAAGAACATCGTTCGTAGTACAAAGGCTGCCGCAAAGTGTCCAGTCCTGTACGGAAGCTGCCCGGGCAGCAAAATGGCGCAGATGCGGGCGTTTCATACCCATGATCTGGCCAAGATAATTCAGGTGGTTCATTCCACCGTCCACAATGCAGTAGTGCTGCCCGCCGTGGTCCTTGCAGTCCATGGCGGTGGTCAGGTAATAACCGCATTCGGCGGTGTAAAACCGGCCCATCTCAACGGTCAGATGGACCCAGCTGCTGACTTCGCGCAGTGCTGGCGCAAGGTCTTTGGCCGGGGACAGTGTGTCGGTAAAATCGTCGCCGTCAAAATACGGCACCGCCAGCCCTGGGCCGTATTCCAGTTCCGGCAGACGCAGGCCGAAGGTCTGCTCAATTTCAGCGTACAGTTCCCGCAGCATGGCCAGCTCTTTTTGCTGATTGACCAGCTTTTTGCGCTGGGTCCCGACAAAGTAGTGAATGCCGATAAACTCCAGATCAGGTGTTTCCCTGCGATGCGCCAATGCGGTGAAAAGATCTTCCTTTGACATGCCGAACTGACTGCCCGCGTTCAGCCGCAGCAGCACAGGCAGCCGTTTGGCGGCCTTACGTGCAGCATCCTGCAGATAACGGACCTGCAGCAGAGATTCCGCTGTGCAGGTGCCGACGCCGTCGGCCACGGCGCGGGCAATATCCACAGGCGTCTTATTAACACCCGAATAGATAACACGTGCATCCGCAGCATGCAGGCTCTCGCAGAGCGAAAGCTCTCCGGGACTGCATACTTCCAGCCGCGCAGTGACCTGCATCATGGCAGGCAGCAGAAATGGGTTGGCTTTGATGGAATAGCAAAGGTCGATTTCCCTGCCCCAGATTGCCTGAATAGCGCGCACGCGGGCCTGCAAAGCGTCAGTGTCAAAGACAAACGTCGGTGTGCCGTAGGTGGCAGCAATTTTTTGTAAAGAAGCGTCGGTCATTTATGGGCTCCTTTTTTCGTCAGGGCAGCCAGTGCCGTGCGGTCAATTTTGCCGTTTTTATTCAGCGGCATCTCGTCCAGCTGCACAGCAGTATTCGGCTGCATAAAAGGCGGCAGACTTTCTTTCAGCGCAGCCAGCAGGGCAGCTTTCTCACAGCTGCCCGTGTAAAACAGGTGGAGCCGCTGGCGTTCAGCATCAAACGTGCAGCAGGCACGGGTCACAGCGTCGCAGCGCATAGCGGCAGCTTCAATTTCGCCAAGCTCTACGCGGTGTCCCATGTGCTTGATCTGGAAATCCCGGCGGCCAATATAATACAGGCTGCCACTTTCGTCGTAGCGGGCCAGATCGCCGGTGCGGTAAATACGCTCGTACCAGTTGGTGTTCAGCGGATTCTGGGTAAAGGCCTGCGCTGTGCGCACAGGGTCAGCATAGTAGCCGAGGGCAAGCGCCGTACCGGAAACGCAGATTTCCCCTGCCTGCCCGGGCACGGTGACAAGGGTGTCGTTTTCATCCAGCAGAAAAACCTTCTCGTTGGGAAACGCGCGTCCGATGGGCAACGCCTCATCAGGGGCAAAATCGCGGTCCGGCAAAATGGCGTAGGTGCAGTTGCAGGTAATTTCTGTCGGGCCGTAGAGGTTCACAAACCGGGCGTGCGGCAGAGCGGACTTCCACTTCATCAGGTGCTTGATGGGCATGACTTCGCCGCTGAACAATACCTGCCGCACGCGGGAAGGTATACGGTAGCTGAAGCCGTTCATGATGGAGACAAAGCACATGGCACTGACGGCCCAGACAAGTATGGTGACCTCATGGTCTGCCAGATAGTCCATGAGTTTTGTGGGCTGACTGAAATAAGCGCGCGGGATGATCTGCACCTTAGCCCCCGTGTACAGTGCCGTGTACAGGTCTTTGACCGAAACGTCAAAGTCAAAGGGAGCCTGATTGCCCAGAATATCGTTTTGTGTGATGCCGAAAATTTCGGCAAACTGCGGGATAAAATCCAGCACCGAGCGGTGGCTGACGGTGACGCCTTTTGGCACACCGGTGCTTCCGCTTGTGAAGTTGATATACAGAGGGTCAACGTCCACAGCCTGACGGCGGCGGGCTGCCAGCAGGGCAGCGTCCGCGGGTGCGGCCAGCAGATCGTCAAGCCGGATGATTTGCCCGCTGTACCCCAGCGCGGCGGCTGCGGCAGCGTGGGCCTCGTCCGTAACAAGAAATGCAGGGGTCAAAGTATCCAATACCTGCAAAGTGCGGGAAGCGGGCTGGCGGGTGTCAAGCACTGAGTAGCAGCAGCCCGCGTAGACTGTGCCAAGCATGGCAGCAAAGGCGGAAACGGATTTTTCCAGGTAAAATGCCACCGGGCGGCGCGGCATCGTGCGGGATGCCAGAAAGCTGCCGGCGCGGCGGGCCGTGTCGGCCAGCTGTGCCCAGGTACAGTCTGTCTGGTCATCCCCCACAGCGGGGGCATCCGGGCAGCGGGCGGACGTGGCTTCAAGCCAGTCCAGAATGTTTGTTTGCATAGAAAGCTCTTTTCTTAAAAGTTGGCATAGAGGAAACCAACGGTTTCATTGACGCAGATAAAGCTGAGGAGTACCATGAAAATAACAAGATAGTATAAACCCCAGCGCAGCGCAAGCGGCAGCCGCTGTACCTCTGCGTAAGGGTCGCGGCCTTGTTCTTTCAGCACACTATGGGCAAAGACCAGAAGGGTACTGATGATGACAAGCCCCCAGGCCGGGCCGGAGACTGCCGCGAAAGCGCCGGGTGCATTCGCGGCCAATGCGGACAAATTGAAATCCGTAAAGGTGTTGCGCAGGTAGATGCACCCCTGCACAAACTCATTGCGGTCAAAGTACCAGCCGATGTTGACGATGATAAAGGTCCGCACGATGCGAAAAACGTGCCAGCCGCGGCTTTCGGTAGGAATGTGCAGCGCCGTGTTGAGCTTTTTGAACGCGGGCTCCAGCAGGTCAGCCAGCGCAATGACAAGACCGTTATACAGACCCCAGGCAAGGTAGTGCGCCTGCGGGCCGTGCCAGATGCCGACTACGGCAAACACAAGCAGGTTGGCGACTGCAGCGGGCAGCACACGGCCAAAATGCTTGCCCCAATGCGACGTGGCCCACTTGCCGAAGCGCTGCATCGGCTTGGTCAGTGCAAAGGGATAGAACAGGTAATCACGCATCCACGCACCCAGCGAAATATGCCAGCGCCGCCAGAAATCCCCCAGCGAGGTAGAAAAATACGGCTGCCGGAAGTTGGGCATCATCTCAATGCCGTACAGCTGCGCAACACCCAATACCATATCAATGCCGCCGGAAAAATCTGCATACTGCTGCAGCGAGTACAGCAAAATGGCCAGCAGTGCCATAGAACCGGCCAGCTTGGGGTCATTGCCGTCGAGGATGGCGGCAATCGTCGGGGCGGTCAGGTTTGCGATGGCATATTTCTTCATTGCGCCGAACAGAAACAGGAACAGTGCACGTTTGGTACGCTCCCAGTTCCAGATGTGACGGGCGGTGAGCTGCGGGGCTATCTCTCCGTAGCGGTTGATGGGGCCCTGGATCAGCTGCGGGAAAAAGCTGATGAAAAGCAGAAAGCGGACGTAGTTTTTCTCTGCCGGGTGCCGACCACGGTAGCAGTCAATCAGATAACCGACGGCCTGAAACGTGTAAAAGCTGATGCCAAGCGGCATGACCAGCCCCAGTGAGGACGGCGCTGTGGCCGAAAATGCACCGGAGAGCAGCTCCGCAAAATAGGACCAGTATTTGAAGTAGCCAAGCACAAGAAAGTTGGCAGTCAGCACAGCAGCAACAAGACATTTTTTGCGGCGCACCGCCTCTGCTTTGATGGCCTTTTTTTCGTCCTTGGATATGCCCGGAGCCTTTCGCCGCGCGGCGGAATCGGCATCCAGCTTTGCCAGCTGCAAGCCGCCGAGCCAGATCGTCAACGCAGTGAAAAGCAGAAAAACAAGGCCCTTCCAGCCGCTGGCGGTAAAAAACAGCAGGCTCAACCCCAGCAGGCAGATCCATTGGCAGCGGCTGAAAACAGTATAATATAAAATGAGTCCAACGCTGACCAGCAGGAAGAAACTCAGGGAATAGATTTCCACACTACACCATCCACAAAATTAAAAATCGACAGAACATTCATAATATCGCTCAAAATCGGCAGAAGAACCAACAATACGGGCATTCACGCGGAACTGGTAGGTGCCGTGCTCCGCCGCTGCGTACTCGGTCCAGGAGCGGGTAGAATACGCGGAAACCCGGCTGTATTCGCTCTCCCCCGGCGCTTTGACCCAGAACTCGTATTCAGCCTGTACGGACGGACCGTGGTAGGAACCGGCCAGCAGCAAAATCTTGTCCGGGTGAACCTCCGGCGTCAGGTAGACGTTGGTGATATAGTTTACGGCGACCAGATATTCTGACGGCGTCTCGAACAACGATTCCACATCCTGCCCGGCGTCCAGCATGGCCAGAAACTTTGCCATGCTCAGGCTGAACGCATGCCCGCCGGCAGCATTCATGTGGGTAAAATCCTTGTGATAGTCAGGCTCTTTGTTCTCAAACAGCTCCGGCTTTGCAAGGTTAAAGTCATAATAGGAAGCCCCATACTGTGCTGCCAGCTGCTTGAAGTAGGCGTAGTCGTCAAAATACGTCTCGTAGCTCACGACATCCAGCGTGGTCTTGGGCGCGCTGATGAGCAAAAGACGCGTGCCGTTCTCCTGACAGAGCTGCAGCATGGAGGTCAGCTCCTCAATGTGCTGCGCGCTAAAGTCGTGGGCGTTCTGGTTCCAGGTGTTCTCCGCACCGACAGTGTCAAAGTTGATGACCGTGGTATCCTCCGGCTGGGCATGGGCCGCACCGCGCCGGTGCGGCAGACGATTCAGCACGGCATTCCACTTCTGTTGGATCGTAGCGGGCCAGTCGGTGGGCCAGCTGCCGCTCTGCCAGGGAAAAAGCGCATTCAGGGAATCTGCACCTGTAAAGTTATCACGGCTGGTCATGTAGCGCAGCAGGTCAGCGGGCTTATCCTTCCAGGAATCCGTCTGCAGCTCTGCATATAAAAAAGCCTTTTGGGCTTTGGCATAGGGTTTGCCTGTCATGTTGGTCAGATCCATGACAAGGATCACATACCGGGGAGAATGCTCCCGAAGCAGGGTCTCCAGCGCGATCTGCGACATATCCAAGCTTTGGGCGTTTGTTGCCATCAGTGCAACGGTCTCCCCTGTTGCGGCGGCGAGTTCTTCTTCGGGCAGGGCGCAGGAAGCCAGCGAAGAGCCAATGACGGCAATGTCAATGGACTGCTTTTGGTGGTAGCTGCGCCACATGTCAAGGCTTGAACCGTTATCGGGCGGCATAAAGCCGCAGAAAATCAGATTTATAATCAGAAAAATCGCGGTGAATGCTGCGATTTTGGCTATGTGCTTCAAAAGATACGCTCCTAAAACAGACAAATAAAGGAAAATGTCCAAAAATAGTAAACACAGCTATTATACATCAATTGGAACTTCCCTGCAATGGTGATTTGCTGACAAAGGTAAGATTTTACAATTGTGCAAAAAACCGCGTTTCTTCGTGAAACGCGGCTCTATACAATCAGCCTAAAAGCTGCTTGGCCAAATCAGCGCTGGCCTTGGCATCCTTGCAGTAGTAGTCGGCACCGATGTCCCGGGCGTAGTCGGGCGTCAGCACCGCGCCGCCGACCATGACCTTGCAGTCAAGGTGCGCGGCATGCAGGGCCTCGATCGTGGCCTGCATATTGGGGACGGTGGTCGTCATCAGGGCCGACAGGCCGACGAGCTTTGCGCCGGTCTGGCGCACGGCCTCTACGACACGCTCGGGGTCAACGTCGCGCCCGAGGTCGAGCACGTCATAGCCGTAGTTTTCGAGGATGACACGGACAATGTTCTTGCCGATGTCATGCACGTCGCCCTTGACTGTGGCAATGACGATCTTGCCCTTGCTGCCCTGCGCCTGGCCGGAGGCAGCAATTTTGGCCTTGATGGCCTCGAACGCAGCCTGCGCGGCGGTGGCGGCCTGCAAAAGCTGCGGCAGGAATACCGTGCCTTTCTCAAAGCCGTCGCCCACGGCGTCCAGTGCGGGGATCAGCGAGACATTCACTACGTCCAGCGGTTCGCGCATCGTCAGCGCGGCGTCCGCGGCGGCGCGGGCCTCGGCCTTCAGGCCGCGGCGCACAGCCTCAAACAGGGCGTCCCCGCCCGGTGCGGCGGCGCCGACCTCGGCCACGGTGGCGGCGGACTTGCTCGTCTGCGTCGTCTGGATCTGCACATCGGCATAGGCGGCAACGTAGTCAGTGCTCTGTAAATCCTGCGAGGTCAGCACGCGGTAGGCGCGCACGGCGGCCATCATCTCAGGCGTGTTGGGATTCATGATGGCAAGGTCAAGCCCCGCCGACATGGCCATTGTCAGGAAGGTGGTGTTCAGATAGCCACGGCACGGCAGACCAAAGCTGATGTTGGAAACACCCAGCACGGTGCGCACGCCCAGTTCCTTTTTGCACATGGTAATGGCTTTCAGGGTTTCGGCAGCGGCGCTCTGCTCGGCAGAAACCGTCAGCGTCAGGCAGTCGATGTAAACATCCCCGCGGGGAATGCCGATAGCATCCGTTGCGGCCACAATGCGCTTGGCAACCTCAAAGCGGCCCTCTGCCGTTTTGGGAATGCCGTGTTCATCCAGTGCCAGACCAACCACGGCGGCGCCGTACTTTTTGCACAGGGGCAGAATGCTGTCCAGCACCTTCTGCTCGCCGTTGACCGAGTTGACGATCGGCTTGCCGTTATAAATGCGCAGCGCGCGGGCCAAAGCATCTTTGTTGGAAGAATCCAGCTGCAATGGCAGGTCGGTGATGGATTGCAGCTCCCGCACCAGCATTTCCAGCGTGGCGGGTTCGTCAATATCCGGCAGACCGGCGTTCACGTCCAGCAGCTCGGCACCGGCTTCGGCCTGGGCTACGGCCTGGGCGCAGGCATAGGCGCTGTCGCCCTCCCGCAGGGCCTGCTGCAAGCGCTTTTTGCCGGTGGGGTTGATGCGCTCGCCCACCACGGTAATGCCGCTTACCTCCACGCAGCGCACGGGGGTACACAGGCGGCTGCGCACAATAGGGGTTTTGGCGGCGGGGGTTTTATCCTGGGTCAGCTCTTTCAGCAGGCGGATGGATTCCGGCTCAGAGCCGCAGCAACCGCCCAGCATGGAAATTCCGGTGGGCAGGTAGGCGGCCATCTCAGCGGCAAACTCCGCCGGGGTAATATCATAGCTGCCGTCCAGGTTCGGCAGGCCCGCATTGGGCTTGACAAACACCGGCATACCGGCGGGCACCACACGGCAGAGCCGCTGAGCAAAGGGCAGGATTTCCTTGGGACCCAGCGAGCAGTTGATGCCCACGGCGTCCGCACCAAGGCCGGCGGCGGTAATGCCGTAGCTTTCCACTGTGCAGCCGGTAAAGGTACGGCCACGGGCCTCAAAGCTCATCGAGGTAAACACCGGCAGGTCACAGTTTTCTTTTGCGGCCAGGATGGCAGCTTTCAGCTCATACAGGTCGGTCATTGTTTCCAGAAAGACGAGGTCTGCCCCGGCTGCGGCACCTGCGCGCACCATCTCAGCAAACTGGGCGCAGGCATCCTCAAACGGCAGGGTACCGGCCGGGGCCAGCAGCTCGCCGATGGGGCCGATATCCAGTGCCACCAGGGCACCGGTTTCCTGCGCGGCGGTTCGGGCACATGCGATGGACGCTTCGATCACCTGCTGCACAGTATAGCCGGTTCCCTTCAATTTACGAGGGTTGGCGCCAAAGGTGTTTGCCAGCAGGATATCCGCCCCGGCGCGGGCATAGTCCCGGTGAACGGCAGTGAGCACATCCGGCATGATAAAGGCGGCCAGTTCCGGCTTTTGTTCTGTGGTCAGGCCGCGCAGCTGCAGCTGGGTGCCCATGGCGCCATCCAGCATAATAAAGCGGCGGCGGGCAAATACTTCCTCAATTTTCACAGGTGGTTCCCCTCTTTCTGTATTCGCACTTTTCGCGCAGCAGGCAGTGCCCGCACCCGGCGCGGGCCCCCGTTACCGGGTGGTCCGCCACGCCAAGGATGGCTGTTACGCTTTTGCGCGGGGTCAGCAGATTTTCCGGCGTGACCGCCATGCCAAGGCCGCGCACGGTATCCAGCGCAATGGCAAACGGCTGCTGCAAAGTCAGCGGGCAGTCCCCATAGCCGGGGGAAAAACGCCCCGTCAGGTAGTGCCCCTGCGCCTGCACGCTGGTGCGGATCTCGGCTTCCAGCGCGTTGCACAGCTCTTCCATCACAGCGGAAGCCATCGCATCCACCACAGCGGCCAGGGCAATATCCGTCAGCTCCAGGCGGCGCATCAGGGTATCAGCCCCGCTGCCAAGGGTAACGGCCATCAGCACCATGGCATCGCAGCCGCGCAGGTGGCGGGCAATATCATTCCCGGCGTTGTGCAGCGGCAGGGCGGTCAGCGGCAGCTGTTTCCACACGCCGCGCGGGGTGGCGGCGGCGCGCAGGGCGTTCTCGGCTTTTTGCAGCAGCACCTGGGATGCAGCATCCGGCTGCCAGCCCCCTGCCCCAAGGTAGCGAAGGGTTTCGGCGTGGGTATCGTTTTGCGGGTAGGCTAATTGCACAGCGTTTCACTCCCCCTCTATGGGGCCAACAGGCCGATTACAGCAGGTCCTTGATGCCCTCATACACAGCGGCGGCAACCTTGGCGTCATTCATGGCATACAGGTGCACACCGTCCGCGCCGCCCTCGATCAGATCTCGCAGCTGCTGCACGGCATAGTCAATACCGGCAGCATACAGGCTTTCGGGGTCGTCCTGGTAGCGGGAGATCATGCGGGTAAACTCCGAAGGCAGGCTGGCGCTGGAAAGTGCCACCGTGCGCTCGATCTGGCTGCGCTTAACGATGGGCATAACACCGGCAGACACCGGCAAAGTGATGCCTGCGCGGCGGGCCAGGTTCAAAAAGCGATAAAAGTGCATATTATCAAAGAACAGCTGGGTCAGCAGGTGGGTGGCACCGGCCTCCTGCTTAAAGCGCAGGTTGGCAACATCCTGGGCCAGGGTAGCGGCTTCGGGGTGGCCTTCGGGGTAGCAGGCAGCGTGGATATCAAATTCCGGCTGGGTCTGCCACACAAACTGGGCCAGGTCGCTTGCGTGGGCAAAGTCCGGGCTTTCGGGGCGGGTGGGGGTGCGGTCGCCGCGCAGGGTCAGCACGTTGCGCACACCGGCGGCATTCAGCTGGTCCAGCAGCTGGGCGGCCTTTGTCTTATCGCTGCCCATGCAGATCATGTGGGCCAGCGGCTCTACATTCAGGTCGTTTTTCAGGAATTCGGCCACTTCCACAGTGGAAACGCCGCCCGTGGAGCCGCCTGCACCGTAAGTAACGCTGATAAAATCCGGGTTAAGGGTGCGCATGGTGCGCAGGGTGTCCTTCATTTTACCAAAGTTGGCGGTCTGCTTCGGGGGGAAGCACTCGATGGAAAACACGCAAGGCTTGCGCTTGAACATCTGGGAGATCTGCATAGGATTCATCCTCCTGTATTTTTATTACTTTCCTCTATTTCTACCCAATTAAAACTTTTGGGGCGTGCGGGAACACTTTCCTGCCGACTTACTGGGGTCAGGCACACAGAGTCAGGCTGCCGGGGGTTACGCGGCGGGAGCCAGCTCTTCGTCCGGCTGTTTTGCCGTCTGCACAGTAAAGCTGCCGTCCGCCTGGGCGGTCACGGTCACCGTGCCGTACAGGTCGGTGCGGTAAAAGTCAATGCCCTCATCCTGCATTTCCTGGATGACCTCGCGGTGGGGGTGGCCGTAATCATTGTTCAGGCCGCAGCTGGCAACCACAAGCTGGGGCTGCACCTGCCACAGCAGTGTTTGGGTGTTGGATGTGGACGACCCATGGTGCCCGGCCTTGAACACGGTGGACCGCAAGCGGAACGGATATTGCTCCGCCAGGGCGGCTTCCTCGTTGCGCTCTGCATCACCGGTATCCAAAAAGGTAAAGTTCCCGGCTTCAAACCGCAGGCAGAGCGACATATCATTTGTTGCATCGTCACTGCCCGCCGTATCGGTATCCACACCGGGCAGCAGCACGGTCAATGTGCCGGTGCCGATGGTGTACTGCTGGCCGGTATAGGCAGTTTCCACCGGTACGCCGCATTCCTGGGCGGTTTGCAGGGTGCGCTGGGTCTGGCCGGTCACGTCAGTTTCGCTCAGGTCGGGGGTCAGCAGGGTCTGCACATCAAAGTTCTGCAAAACGGCCTGCATGCCGCCCACATGGTCGGCATGGGGGTGGGTCATCACCAACAGGTCCAACTGGCTTACGCCATAGCTACGCAGGTCCTGCACAAGGTTCTGCCGGGCATCCTTGGGGCCTGCATCAATCAGGCAGGCCGCACTGTTCTGCAAAATCAGCACGGCATCCCCCTGCCCCACATCCAGGAACACCACTTCGGTTTCCCCCTCCGGCAGCGGGGCTGTGGTTTCGCTCTGGCTGGGTTCCAGGCCAACCCATTGGTAAATCTGGTCCCAGCTGGGCACAAAACCGTTGCCGCCGTAATTTTCGACCACATACAAGGCAACGGCGATGAGAACAGCGGCCACAATGGTCCACACCTGGGGGCGGCGGTAGGAATGGCGGCAATACCTGCGCCGCCGGTATTTACTCACCCTGGCCCAGCTGGCGTTCCTGCCACTGGGCGCGGGTCAGCAAAACGGCACGGGGCTTGGCGCCCTCATAGGGGCCGATAATCTTTTCCTGTTCCATCTGGTCCATGATGCGGGCCGCACGGGCATAGCCCAGCTTGCAGCGGCGCTGCAAAAGGCTGGTGGATGCCTGCCCGGCTTCGATGACGCATTCCACCGCCTGTTCAAACATGGGGTCGCGGCTGCCGCTGTCATCGTCCGAATCGGAGCTGCTGCCCTTGCCGCCCTTTTCGGCCACGGCACGGCGCTCCATCTCGGCAATCATCTCTTCATCATACTGGGCGCTGGAAGTGGATTTGATAAAGTTCAGCACAGCGCTGATCTCTTCATCCGTCACAAAGGTACCCTGCACACGCACGGGCTTGGAAGCACCGACCGGCAGGAACAGCATATCGCCGTTGCCCAGCAGCCTTTCGGCGCCGCCGCTGTCCAGAATGGTGCGGGAGTCGATCTGGCTGGAAACTGCAAATGCAATACGGCTGGGGATGTTGGCTTTGATCAGGCCGGTGATAACGTCCACGCTGGGGCGCTGGGTTGCCACAATCAGATGGATACCGGCCGCACGGGCTTTCTGGGCAATGCGGCAGATATAATCTTCCACCTCTTTGCCGGCAACCATCATCAGGTCGGCCAACTCGTCAATGATAATGGCGATATAAGGCAGGTGTTCCAGCACATCGGGGTGCTGCTTGGCCAGCTTGTTATAGCTCTTGATATCGCGCACATTGTTTTCGGCAAACAGCTTATAGCGGCGCTCCATCTCGGCCACACTGGCCCCCAGGGCACCGGCGGCCTTGCGCGGCTCGGTCACAACGGGCATTAACAGGTGGGGAATGCCGTTGTACTCAGCCAGTTCCACCACCTTGGGGTCGATCAGAATCAGTTTGACATCTTCCGGAGCGGAGCGGAACAAAAAGCTGATGATGATCGAGTTGACGCAGACGGATTTACCGCTGCCGGTGGAGCCGGCGATCAGCAGGTGGGGCATTTTACACAGGTCCGCCACCTGGGCTGTACCGGCAATATCTTTGCCCAGTGCCATGGTCAGTGGGCTGCGCATGTTGATGTAGTTCTGGGATTCAAACACCCCGCGGATGCTGACGGTAGACCGGATCTTGTTGGGCACCTCGATACCGACGGCGGGTTTGCCGGGAATGGGGGCTTCGATACGCACACCGGCGGTGGCAAGGTTCAGGGCGATATCATCCGACAGGCTGGTGATACGGCTGACCTTGATGCCCGCCTGGGGCTGCAGCTCATACCGGGTCACGGAAGGGCCGCGGCAGATATCCAGGATATGGGTCTTAACACCAAAGCTGTCCAGCGTGTTCACCAGGATATCGGCGTTTTTCTTCATCTCGGCGGCCGCGCCGCGTTCATCTTCCGGCTTGGCCGCATTGAAAAGGTTCAAAGATGGGTAAGTATACGGCGGGAACTCCTCTTTGGCCTGGGCGGCAAAGGCTGCCGTAGCTTCGCTGCTGGCATCCTCGTCCGCTTCGCGGGCTGCACCGGCGGGTGCGGTGGCTGCCGGGGCGGCAGGGGCTTTCGCCATTGCTTTGGCCACGCTGGGCGGGCTGGAAATGGGAGCCGAAGCCGAATTGCCCATGCTGGAAGATACCCGCAGCCGGTTGGGGCTGCCGGGGCGGCGTTCATCCGTTACGCTGTATACTTTAGGCGCAGCGGCGGCAGGCTGGGCCGTGGGCTGCGGTGCCGGGGCCTGCACGCTGACCCGCCCGGTGAGCAGATCCGATACCGGAATTCCGGCGTTCCAGGCAGCCTTGGCTGCATCGAAACCGTCCTGGTCAAAGCTGCCGCCCAATGTGGGGATGGCTGTAACAGGGGCAGGCGCTGGCTGGGTGGGTTCCGGCACCAGCGGTGTTTCAAAATTATCCGCGCTTTCGCTGCTGCCAACGTCATCCGGTTCCGGCAATTCCTCTACCGGCTCCAGCGGGGTGGAAAAATCTTCCACCGAGGCGGCAGGTGCGTTATCATCCGGTTCCGGGGTCAGCGAAGTTTCAAAACTTTCCGCTTCATCCTCATCGGGCAGGCCCACATCGGCACCAGCCACGGGGGTATCCCGCCCGGTCACGGCGCGCTGGATCAGGTCATTCAGGCTGTCTTCCTCCACCGGGGCTTCCTCAGCCTGCTGGGCTTCCGGTTCCAGGTGCAGCTCAAAGCTTTCTTCCTGCGGCTGGGGCTGGGGTTCCGGCTGGGGCGCGGGGTACTTGCGATGGTTCAACTGCTCCAGCGGGTCAAGGCCAAAGGTGCCGCCGGGGCCGATCTCAATTTTCTGCAGCGGGTCATGCTGCACGGCGTTCTGCAAAGCGCGCTGGGAAGCATCCGGCCCCAGGTCCACATCAAAGTCCGAATGCTGGGCGGGCGGGGCAAAGCTTTGGGTGTGCTGCACGCCTTGGGGCGCAGCCTGGGCACGCTGCATATCGGGGTATGTTGCGGTGCCGGGCTGCGTATACGTCTGCTGGGGCTGGGCCGCCGGCTGTCCGACCTGCGCCGCGGCGGCTGCCTGGTCGGCAGGGTTTGCCTGGGCCGCATTGCGGCGGGCGGCTTCCTCCTGTTCCAGATAGGGGGCCACATCAAAGGGGCGGCGGGTGCCAGACTGCGGCATGGCCGGAGACTCACCGGCCATGGGCGGCAGGCTGCCGGTCAGGTTTTCAAGGGATTCTTCCTCCGCTTCATGGCCAAACAGCTGGGTATCATAAGCGGTTTCTTCCTCCGCACGGGCGGCGCGGCGGGCTTTGAACTCCTGAATATAATAGCTGATGAACTGCACCACATCCACCGGGGTAACGGCAAAAAACACCATCAGCCCCATCAGGATGACAATAATCATGACGATATTGGCACCGGGACGGCCACAGACGGCCAGCAGCGATGCACCGATGGGCACACCAAGCACACCGCCGGTCCAGAACTTGCGCTGCCCCCAGGCAAACAGCATCTTGACGGTCTGCCAGGGGGTATCCCCTACCTTAAAGTCCGAGAAGATGACCGCCGTACCGGCCAGCAGTACCGCCAGCAGCAGCACCTTGCCAATGAAAGTGCCCACATGGTAACCGGATGCCAGCAGATAGGCCAGATACAGCAAAAACGGGCCGACAAAATATGTAACCACGCCAAAGGTGCCAAACAGCCAGCTGCGTAGAACATTCCAGAAGCTCTGCCCCGGCACCAGCACCAGCGCAATGGCCAGAATGCCAAACCCGGCCAGCACCACGCTGCGGATCAGGTTTTGCTGCTGGGCGCGGCGCTGTTCCAGCCTGGACATCCGCTTTTTGCTGCCGGAGGGCGAACTGTTGTGTCTGGCCCCGGAGCTGCTGCTTTTACTGCTTTTGCTGCCGGAGGCGCGGTATGTGTTTTTACTGTTTTTTCCGTTTTTGGCGGAACTTGAACGTGCCATGCTCTCCCTACCTCTTTACTATAATATGCGTATATTCAGGCTGCCCTGTTCAGCGGGCAGCCATTGTTGATTTGCTTTGGCGCGGCAGGCCCTGCCCCCGTTTTGAACGAAAGTTCGTTCGCCTTTTATCTGGCAGCGGGCGGCCATTAAACAGCATCCGGCGGCCCCGCATAAAGAGACTTTCCGCGCAGTGATTTTATCTGCCATCCGCCACGGCGGCTGTGCCGTGCTGTTTTGGGCAGGGGCATACTGCCCCTTATAGCATAAGGTATATTGTAGCATGAAAACGCCCGCTTGTAAAACCCCTTTCTCTTTCTATTTTCATCAAAGCCTTTCCACCCACTGGCGGGCAGCGCCCCCTCAATATCCGGTTTTCCCGGCGTCGATTTCGGCATACAGGTAGCGCAGCGCATCGCCCAGGTTGCCGATGGCGTCGATCAGCCCCTCTTCCACAGCCTGTTCCCCGCCCAGCACGGTACCCATATCCATCACCAGCTCCCCGGTATTGTGCATCAGCTGGGTAAAGCGCCTGGCGCTGATGCCGGAATGCCCCGCCACAAAGCTGACGATGCGCTCCTGCATCTGCTCAAAATAGCGCAGGGTCTGGGGCACCCCCAGCACCATGCCGGAGTGGCGCACCGGATGCACCGTCATGGTGGCGGTGGGCACAATAAAGCTTTTGCGGGCCGAAACCGCCAGCGGGATGCCGATGGAATGCCCGCCGCCCAGCACCAGCGTTGCGCTGGGCTTGCTGACGCCGGAGATCAGCTCCGCCAAAGCGAGCCCGGCTTCCACATCGCCGCCCACGGTATTCAGGATGACCAACAGCCCCTCAACGGCGGGGTCCTCCTCAATATCCACCAGCTGGGGGATCACATGCTCATACTTGGTGCTTTTCTGGTTATCGGGGGCCAGGCTGTGGCCCTCAATGGTGCCGATCACCGTCAGGCAATAAATGGCATGGCGGCCCTTGGTGGCGGGCACAATGCCGCTGTCCGTGATCAGGTCATGTTCCAGCCGCATGCGCTCCACATCCTTGGCGTCCTTGGCAGCATGGGGGGCGGGCTGTTGTTTTGGGGTACGGTTTGGCATGGCGGGGGTCCTTTCCTTCCGACAAAATCGGTGCGCCGGGCAGTGCAAAACCCGGCTATACCCTGACAGTATGCCCCGCTGGTACGCTTTTTTATGCACAGAGGGGCGCGACTGAGCAAAAAAAGCGCGGAAAAACTTAGATAAAAAATTGACAATCGGCACAAGATTGATTATACTTTTACTAGAATTTACATCGGAATTACACAAGAGGCAGGGTGTTCCCTTTACCCCTGCCCGGAGAACGGGAGATTAGTCTTTATGTCATCAACAATGCAAAACAAAGCATCGTTGCCCGTGATCAAGCGGCTGCCCAAATATTACCGCTACTTGAGCAACCTGCAGGCAGATGGGCGTGATAAAATTTCTTCCAGCGAGCTGGCCCGCATGATGGGCACCACCGCCAGCCAGGTGCGGCAGGATTTCAACTGTTTTGGCGGTTTTGGCCAGCAGGGCATCGGCTACAAGGTGGATGTGCTGCTTACCGAGATTGGCAAACTGCTGTTTGGCAACGGCGAGCTGCTGCCTACCGTGCTGATCGGCGCCGGCCGCCTGGGCACGGCGGTCTCCAGCTTTATCAGCCGCGATACCAACGGCTACAAGCTGATTGCCGCGTTTGATATCAACCCCGCCCTGGAGGGCAAGGAGATCAGCGGCGTAACCATCCGCCCACTGTCCGAGCTGGAAAGCTTCTGTGCGGCGCACAAGCCGGTGGTCGCCGTGCTGTGCGTGCCGCGCCAGAGCGCCATGGACCTTTCGGACGAGCTGGTTCGGCTGGGTATTCAGGGCTTCTGGAACTTCAGCCACTATGATCTTTCGGTCGTTTATCCGCAGGTCACAGTGGAAAACGTCCATTTAGGCGACAGCCTGATGAGCCTTGGCTACCGGCTGCGCAACCATGATGAATAAAAGCCAAACACACAGCGCATGACTGTTTCCGGCGGGGTGTACCCCAGCGCCTGCCCCGGCATGGGTGCAGGATCCTGTGGTACACCCCGATTTTCATGCTGTTTTTCACTTTATTTTAATAAGGAGCCAAACATGGCAAAGCTATATTACCGTTACGGCGCAATGAACAGCGGCAAAACCACGGCGCTTTTGCAGGTTGCTTTCAATTATAACGAACGCGGCATGCGGGTGCTGATTTTGAAAGCCAGCGTGGACACCAAAGGTGGCGATCATATTGTTTCCCGCCTGGGGGTCAGCCACAAGGTGGATGTGCTGGTCAGCCCAGACATGGACATCCTGGATATCGTCCGGGCCGATACCGCCGCTCATGGCAGCGCCCCTGCCTGTGTGCTGTGTGACGAAAGCCAGTTCTTTACCCCGGCGCAGGCCGAGCAGCTGTTTTTGGTCACGGTGGACCTGAACATTCCGGTCATCTGCTATGGTCTGCGGGCGGACTTTATGAACCGCGGTTTCCCCGGTTCCACCCGCCTTCTGGAGCTGGCCCATACCATCGAGGAGATGAAAACCATCTGCGCCTGCGGGCGCAAGGCCATCTGCAACGGCCGCAAGGTCAACGGCGAGTTCGTCTTTGAGGGCGCGCAGGTTGCCATCGACACGGTGGATAATGTCGAGTATCAGAGCCTTTGCCCCCAGTGCTGGTACCGTGAGTACCGCGCTTTTCTGGCGCGGCACCCCCACAAATAAGCTATTCCGCACAGATTTTGTCCCGCCGCTGCACACGGCGGGATTTTTTATGCGCTTGTTTTACAGTCATCTGCACTGCAAAATCGGTGTGTTTTACAGCGGTACAAAAATTGCGGTTCCATTACGCCGCCCTGCCTGCGCAGCGCCGCGGATGCCAAAAACGCAACTATATTGCACCGCGCGTATTTAGATGCAATATTATTTGCAATTTCGCACTTTTCTTGCAGGAAGCCTGCATTTTTTGCGATTATCCGCGTATTTCGACAGGTAAAGATACGCGCGCTCCCGGCAGGAAGTCAAAACAAACCGCGCAGTTTCTTTTAGCAATCTGCACAAACAGTATAGTTGGTATTCGTTGATTTTGACAGTGGTGTCAAATTAGTTACAGGCAATAAAGCAAGATTTGTTCGGTTTCTTTGCGAACACACCAATTTGACTGTTTATTTTGCGTGAACATTTTGTTATCATATAGGCAAGCGAAAGGCAGATGTTGTGGTACGGCTCCCGCACACAGCAGCCTGCGTCAATACATCGCACAGCAATATTAGGAGGACAAAAACATGAAGAAGGCAATTTCTCTCGGCGTTGCCGCCGCCATGGCTGCCACGCTGCTGGCCGGCTGCGGCACAGCCGCCAGC
>OLQG01001143.1_pt1 | contig 18037 bp, 14 predicted proteins | sample 1672221 | NCBI WGS metagenome assembly OLQG01 (sample SAMEA3136660, study PRJEB25190) | human gut metagenome | biome: human gut; feature: human-associated habitat; material: faeces | place: Austria | collected 2013
AACCCTGGACACCCTGATTAAGAGTCAGGTGCTCTGCCAGCTGAGCTAATCGCGCTTATTTCGTTTTCCGTTCCTCGCGAACGCAAGATTTATTATAGAGTAACTTTCCAAAAAAAGCAAGTACTTTTTTGAATTTTTTTCAAAAAATTTGTCGGGGTAGTTTTTCAAGGTAAAAAACAGATGATTTCCCGTACTTTGTCTTCTAATTGTTATTCATATTCCCCCTTTCCGTCGAATATATATACTCTATAGCTACATATCCAGGAGGTTTTTATGATCCGCATTATTCCACGCCAGTCTTTCCCATATATGATCGTCACGATGATCCTTGGTACGCTGAATCATTTTCTCTATGACTGGTCTGGTAAGAATCCTGTCATCGCGCTTTTTACTCCTGTCAACGAATCTGTCTGGGAGCACATGAAACTGCTCTTCTTTCCATTTCTTTTGCTTTCACTGATTGAATACATCATTCACAGACCGGACAGGGCTCGCTTCTTCGGTTCCAGACTGTTCGCTGTCTGGTGTGGTATATTTTCCATCATCGTGCTTTTCTATGGCTACAGCGGCTCCATCGGCAGATCTTTCGTCCTGATTGATATTCTCCTGTACTATTTGGGAGTTATAACCACATACAGCCTCTCTGCGCATACAGAGAGGCTGTTCCATGGCACTTCCATACTCACGATCTTTTTATGGTGGACCGGAAGTACCCTTTTATTATTCCTTTTTACTTGTTTTCCACCGGAGATACCACTGTTTATCAGTGCTTAATCCTATTTTGATGCATCTACATTATCGTCATGATTATAATCAGATTCATTTGCTGTTACTACATTTTTATACAAATCGTCTAACGTCTGATATCCATAATATTTCCAAAGCATATCCGTCATCGACTGATCCTTCACGTCGGTTCTAATCGTAAATTTATTTTTTGGAGTACGATAATCTGAAATATCAACAATCAAATTCCCCTCTCCATCAGCCAACACATCCTGATAGCAGATAAACCAGTAAACGTCATTGACCTGGTCATACGATTCGCTTCCGTTACTGTAGGCATCTCTTACTTTTACATGATATACAAGATATAATGCATTGCCATTTTTCTCCTTTGAGCTCAGCAGATAATCTCCCATATAGGTAAGACTCTCTAAAGATTCATAGTTTCCCCAGTGCTGATCCATATGGTTATGATATTCTTCCTCCGCCTGCTCCTGCATTTCTTTCAGAGTTTCATCATCCAGTTCACTGCTCTTCGTGATATAATAATTCAGTCCCTTAACTGTATACTCCTTTTCCCATTTCTCCGGAATCTTTCCAAAATTTGCTGAATATTCATCTGCTTTGCTCTTGTCCAGATATATCTTGATCTTATCTCCATTCTTCAGAGTCTCATAGTCCTCACATTGAAAATCTGCCGCTGTTAGACCTGAACCTTTATAATCCCATGTAACATAGCCACTCGGTTCTGTTCCGTTAAATTTAACGTCAAGGTCTTTAAATGCGTCAAACGATTTAACCTCTTCCAGTCCCTTCACCTTATATGAACCATCTTTATACTTTAATCTGCATTTCACATACTGCGAATACTCTTTATTGATATTCCATTTATATTTCACTTTATCATTATTAGACAGATTACTATCTGATTCGACTTCCACACTTATGAACGACTGTAAGACATCCACCGGTGATACAGAATCCGCACCGATTCCGTATTGTTCCTTGAATTCCTTAGTAAGCGATAATCTGGAACCATATTTTTTCTCAACCTTCTGCCAGTCAATCTGCGCATATACATCTCCTGAGCCTTCATATCCTGTCGACTCAAAACTCACATACTTATCAAGATCGATCGTCTTCCTGGCTCGCATGATCATAAATCCAGCCAAAAATATAATTACTGCTGCCACACAGATTAGAATTATCATCAGTTTCGTTTTGCGATTCCCACTATTCTTTTTCTTCTGAGTGTTCTCATTTGTTTCCGGCTTTTCTGCTGTTTCTGGAGTCTCCGCTGCTTCTGCTGCAACCTCTGTCTCGTCATTCGCTTCTTCCTGCCCGATTACAGGCTTTCCACACGCTGCACAGAATTTTGCATCATCCGCATTTTCAGTTCCGCAATATTGACATTTCATCTTTACACCTTCTTATCGTCTGACCTCACGTTGTCTTTACATCGTAATAATCATACACCTTTTTTTCTATTAATCAAATATGATATAACATTTTTATTTTTCAAAAAGTAAAAGGCCGGGCAGTCTCTCGACCGTCCGGCTTGTTACCTGTCTGTATTATTCACCTTTAAAGAAATTAATGATTCTTGTCAGCAGACCATCTTTGAAGCCACTTACGTCTACATTGCTGTCTGTAATGATATCGCTTCCCAGTGCAGAATCATCGGTATCATTCAGAATGCCATCTCCGGATCCCACAAAGAAACTCTTAACAGAGTTCCATACACCTTCCAGGGCACCCACTTTACCGCTCAGATTATTCAATGTGTCTTTAATAGAATCCAGATCATAATCATACTGTGAGATCTTCTCCATCAGCGATACCAACTGCTGTTTCTGATCATCTGTCAGTGTTACATCATGTTTCTCTGCGATCTTATCTACCGCATCTCCGATTTCATCCGGATCCGTCAGACCCTTGTCCAGAATCTCTTCCTTCACTTCACCAACTACCTGGGTGGCTTCCTCAGAGCCGATAGAATCAGCCAGATCACCGGTTGTGATCAGTTCTTCCATAGCAGCTTCCTTCTTGCCCTCGTCCAGCTTCTCTCCGCTGGCAGTCTCATATGCCATAATAATACCAGTCAATGCGCCTGTTCCTGATACTTCAAACGGGCAGGCTGCGATAACATTGCAGTTCTCCATACCGGCGGTTGTCAGTGTACTTGCAATCATTGCACTTGTTACAAAGTTCAGGTTTGCTGTCTTTACCTTGATTCCACCGGAATTGGTCGGTTCTACGTATGCACAGCTGTTTGTTGTGTTGCCGATCTGTTCAGCTGTTGCGATACCTTCCATATATTTTACTTCATCAGAATGTGTTACAATAATGGTTCTTACCTTGTCCGCAGAAGTACCAAAATACTTGTACATTGCATCTCTCTGCTCAGCAGTAAGATTCTCACCTAATGTAACTACATTATCTGTATCTACCTGATCTCCCTCGATCACATCTGTCTTATCTGTACTGTCCTCAGCATCCGCATCTGTAGTATCAGCTGTTGTGTCCTTTGTATTCTCTGAATTGTCTCCTGTTGTGTCCTTATCCTGTGTATCAGAGGTCACATTCTCCGTTTCTGATTCCGATGAAGAAGACTTTTCGGAATTACTGCTGTCCTCCGTGCTTTCTGATGACTCTGTGCTGCTCTCTGTCTGTGATGACGCATCTGACGCATTTGCCATCATCGGCAGACTTGCTGTAGTCAAAACTGCTGCCATAAGAATCGGCAGTACCTTTTTCATTTTCATATGCTTCTCCCTCCTGCATCCTGACGATGCTCCCCATTATTATGAATCATTATGTCCAAGAGGCGAAGAAGATCACTCTCTTATTCATGTAATCCACTTCACCTCCACATAATATAGCACAATCTTTTCCGATTGTACACGAAACTTTTCTTATAATTTTGTAAAGACTTTTATAAGTTTTATAAGAGTTCCTTTATCCTCTCTGCAAATATCTTCTCATCGATAACTCCCTGCATGATACTGTACACTTCGCCATCCCGAAATGTCACAAAAGTCGGCACTACATCTGCGCCGTATTCCGCAGCCAGCACCGCCGATTCTTCAATCTCTACTTCACAGAAGCGGATACGCTCCGCATATCTCTGCTCCAGCTTCTCCAGCACAGGTTTCATCATGGCGCATTTGCCACACCATACTGCATAAAACATCACTACCACAGGACCCGGGTAGTGTTTTGCTTCCATCGCGAAATTCTTAGCTGTCAAATGAATCATCTTGTTATCACCTCTCGCTATAGTATACTCTTTACAGCTTATCTCGTTGCAATCCGCTTATCTCCCTGCAATCAGCTTATGGATCGGATTGCCCATGGATGAGAATTTCGCTTCGTATTCTGTCATCACGTTCCCCTGATTCATCGTCTCATCGTGATGCAGATCCCAGGTACTCGCCTCAAGCGTCCATCCTGCCTCAGCTACCTCTTCCAGTGAAAATGCGAACAAATCCCTATTATCCGTCTTAAATTCTACTCTTCCATCTTTTGCCAGTATCTGATCGTATCTCTTCAAAAATTCTTTTGAAGTAAGACGTCTTCTTGCATGCCGTTTCTTCGGCCATGGATCCGAAAAATTCAGATAAATCCTTGCTACCTCTCCCGGCGCAAATGCATCCGTGATAAGACCTGCATCCATGCAGACAAACCGGATATTCGACAGCTCCGGATCTACGGTCAGCTCCGGCAGTTCCATTCCTTCCTTGCCCGGCACAATGTCCCTTCCACAGAATCCTTCGTATTTCTCCACAGCACGCAGTAACACACTGGAATACCGTTCAATACCGATATAATTAATATCCGGATTCTGCTTTGCAAGTGTCATCAGAAACTGACCTTTTCCCATACCAATCTCAATGTAAATCGGATGATCATTGCCAAAAATCTGATTCCATTTTCCTTTTTGATTATTTTCCTCTTTGATTACAATAGGGTGTGCCTGAAGCACACCCTCTGCACGCGGTATATTTCTAAGTCGCATGTCATCTCCCTTTCCGTTGCACTCACATACCATTTTCGTCATGAACTCTTGGCTGCCAGCAGCCGGAGTTCCTTCCTCCGTGGTGCGTTCGTCTTTGTACGCTCCGAACGCCAAGTTCGCGTGCAAACACGCTCACTTTCCGTTGCACTCACATACCACTTTCGTCATGAACTCTCGGCTGCCAGCAGCCGGAGTTCCTTCCTCCGTGGTGCGTTCGTCGCTATCGCTAAAATTCAAAAATCGCCACTCCATATGCCGGAAGCGGATAAGCAAATGAATATGGTCTTCCGTCACATTCGGATTTCTCTGCTTTGTATACAGCCGGTCTCTTCTTACCGGTTCCGCCATATTTTTCTTCATCACTGTTCAGAATCAGGCGGTACTGTTTGCGCTTCGGCACACCAACACGGTAATCTTCTCTTGCCACCGGAGTGAAACTAATCACAAAGAGCAGATTCTGCTTGCCGCCTTTTGCATGGCGTACAAAGCTGTAAATGCTTCTGTCTCTGTCATCCGCATTGATCCATTCGAATCCTTCCCAGGTGTTATCCTGCTCATAGAATGCCTTTCTGCGGCGGTACAAATGAAGCAGATCACGTACCCAGCTCTGCATCTGCTGATGCTCTTTCTCAGCCAACAGATACCAGTCAAGTTCCCGCTTCTCACTCCACTCTCTGAGCTGTGCAAAATCCTGACCCATGAATAGAAGCTTTTTGCCGGAATGTCCCATCATAAATGCATAAGCCGCTTTCAGATTCTCGAACTTCTCCCAGCCAAGCCCAGGCATCTTATTGATCATCGAGCACTTCAGATGTACCACTTCATCGTGTGACAATACCAAAATATACTTCTCACTGTACGCATAACTCATGGCAAATGTCATATTGTAATGCGCTCCCTTACGGAATAACGGATCCAGCTTCATATACTCGGTAAAATCATGCATCCATCCCATGTTCCATTTCAGGCTGAATCCAAGACCGTCATCTTCCACCTCTCCGGTCACCTTTGGCCACGCTGTAGACTCTTCTGCAATCATCACTGCGCCCGGATTACGGCCAAGCACCACTGAATTCAGATGCTTAAAGAATTCCACTGCCTGCAGGTTCTTATTGCCGCCAAATTCATTCGGTACCCATTCGCCGTCCTTTTTACCATAATCAAGATACAGGATCGATGCCACCGCATCCACGCGGAGTCCATCGATATGGAAATGCTCGATCCAGAATAATGCGTTGGATATGAGGAAGTTCTTTACCTCATTCTTGCCAAAATCAAAGATCTTGGTTCCCCAGTCCGGATGCTCGCCCATTCTCGGATCTGCATATTCATACTCCGGTGCACCATCAAAGTCTGCCAGACCATGTGCATCCTTCGGAAAATGTGCCGGTACCCAGTCCAAAATAACTCCAATCTTGTTCTTATGCAGGTAATTGATCATCCACGCAAAATCTTCCGGCGTACCATAGCGTGATGTCGGTGCAAAATATCCGGTCACCTGATAGCCCCAGGAGCCATCAAACGGATGCTCTGCGATACCCATTATCTCTATGTGTGTATATCCCATATCATGGACATACTTGACAATCTCTTTTGCAAATTCACGGTAATTATAGAAACCATCCTCGTCTTCCGGATGCTTCCTCCACGAACCGATATGCACCTCATAAATGGACATCGGCTTCTCTTTGTGATCCCATTTCAAACGTTGATCCATCCACGCCTTATCTGTCCATTTAATCTTCGATATATCCGTAATACGAGACGCTGTTCCCGGTCTCAATTCTGCATAATTCGCATATGGATCTGCTTTGTAGAGCAGCTCTCCTTTTTTTGTCTCAATGCAGAACTTGTACATCTCGTTCTCTTTTGCGCCTTCCACAAAACAGGTATAGATTCCTACCGGATCATTCCTCTCCATTACATCCGCAGTCAGATCCCAATCATTAAACTCGCCAATGACAGATACTTTCTGTGCGTTCGGTGCCCACACCGCAAAATATGTACCCTTTTTATCTCCATCTTCAACCAGGTGTGCACCCAGTTTTTTATAAATCTCATAATGATTGCCCTGTCCCAGCAGATACTGATCCAGTTCGCCAATCTCGTATGGTTTCACTCTCCTCTTTCCCTCCATAACTTCACCCTCTTCTGGTCATATTTCTTTACATATAATTATACTTGATACCCCCGTAAAAAGAAAGAGTTTTGAACAGCAATCTGTCCAAAACTCTCTTTTGTACTATCTTCTTTTTATTAGATTCGGAAGTCATCCTCTTTCAGAATGATACGGTCTCTTTCATCGGTTCCTTTACCGAATACTCGTCTTGCAAAATGCTTTACATTTGCTTTCTGCGAATGGTCAATGGCATCATCCATAATCTCTTTTACTTCTGCAACCGTCACTGCGTGATCCTCTCTCTGCATTACATCGATTCGGCTATACAGTGCCAGAATACCCATTTCATCCAGTTTATAACCATTTTCCTTCGCATAGGTCTGTCCGAATGTTACCAGCTCATCGTTGATAAATACCGGAAGTTCCAGCTTAGAAGTGAACTTCTTCTTGAAAGACGGATTAGCAGTAAAGAGCTTCTCCAATGGTTTTCTCTGATCCTCCAGAACTACCAGAAGTTCTCCTGTTCTCTTCTCCATCAGGCGATTCAGATCACGAACGGTTCTGGTATTCAGCTGGCCGGCCTTCTCAATGATGATCGCACCGCCGCGTAGCTTCTGTACGATACCTCCAAGTTCTTTCTTATTCAGAGACTCTCCGGTAACAATTGCTACCTTGCCCTGTTTCAGATTTCTCTGCTTCTGAATTGCCTTTACGATATCTACTGCAAGAACGGTCTTACCAGATCCCTTGTGTCCGATAACCACGATATTACCGGTACGTGATGTTCCTTCTCTCCGCTCTCTGCGGTCATTGTCCAGAACTTCTACGATCTGTTCGCTCATGCCTCGTACCGGTACGAAATAAGAGAATAACTGTTTCTGCTCCTCTGTCAGACCGGCGCGAAGACCGATCTCACTGGTAGCACTCAGATCATAACGTCCGGTTACTACGAATCCTGTGTCAAATGGTACGCCTCCGCGTCCTTTCTTGATACGTCTCTGGATCTCTTCCTCACTAGGTTCTTCAATCGTCAGATCATCGATGTTGCTAAGATCCGGTTCCGGCTCTTCTTCCTCGAACTCATCCTCAAAGTCGCCCTCTTCAAATTCGTCTTCCTCGAATTCATCATCGTCGTATGCTTCTTCACCTTTCGGCTCTTCCTCATACTCATCATATTCTGCGTCGAGATCATCATCCAGGAAGTCATCATTCACATCGTCTTCTTCAAATTCATCATCGAAGAATCCCTGATCATCGTTTTCTTTTTCTGCATCAGTCTCTTCCAGTTCACGGAGCAGATCTGCCAGATCATCCGTTTTATCCGGAACTTCTTCATATTCAGCTTCCTCGAACTCGTCCTCTTCGAATTCGTCCTCATCTGCTTCTACTTCTTCCAGTTCAGCTTCCTCAAATTCGTCTTCATCTGCCTCTACTTCCTCCAGAGCTTCTTCAATTTCCTGAGTTTCCTCTTCTTCCTGCTTTCTGCGGGCTTCCGCTTCAGCCTTAGCCTTCTCAGCTGCCTCCTGCTCCAGACGTCTCTCTTCTGCTTCTGCTTCTTCAATCGCACGTCTGCGCTCTTCTTCTGCTCTCTGCTCTGCCAGCAACCGTTCTTCTTCTGCTCGCCGTGCCGCTGCTCTTCTGGCTTCTTCTGCTGCCTTCTGTTCAGCAATACGACGTGCTTCCTCGGCCGCTCTCTGCTGTTCTTCGATGCGTCGCGCTTCTTCCTCACGACGTTTCTCTGCTTCCAGCTTCTTCTGTGCAAGGATCTCTTCATCTTTCTTCTTCTGGATCTCAATCGCTTCCGCATTATCCTTCTGCTTAGCTTCCCATGCCTGCAGAATATCGTCAATCTTCATCTGACCGGTTACACGCAGATCTTCATCTGATTTATTCAATGCTTTGCTTTCCGGATTCTCTCCATTCGCAACCGCCATTCCCTTTTTCAGTGCCTCTGCAAGGGTTGCGCCCTTTACAGACTGGCGCAGACCGGATCTCTTATGTGGCTTTTCTGCCGGTTCTTCTTCTGACTTCTCAGCTTCTTTCTTCTCAGCTGTCAGCGGAACTTCCTCTGTCTCAGCTACTGCCGCAAGAGCCTTTGCTGCGATATCTTCTGTAGATACCTCTTTTGGTTCTTCTCTAAGAATCGATGTCTCCGCTTCTTTATCCTCACCTTTATCTGTGTCTTTTTCAGGGGATTCTGCCACAGCATTCTCCGGTGCTTCTTCAACCGCCTTAGCTTCCTCTTCCTGCTGTTCCTCTGCTTCTTCAGACTCAACCGCCGGATGCTCATATGCTTTCTTCTGGCTGTTGTATTTCTCCTGCTGAAGCGGTGTCAACGGCTTATACTTCATCTTAAGCTCCATCGCTTTATAAACGTATTTACCTTCGCTGAACCACAGGATCAGATCATCACATTCCTCCAGACACTCTGCCGTCATACCGGTCTGATCATACAGACATGCTAACTCGTATGCCCATTTTTCAATATATTCTGCTTTCTTAAATTCTTCCAGCGCATCAATCTGCTCCGACAGCGGTGCACGACGCGCCTTCAGAATCTTATATTTTAAAATGTACTGATTCGGATCTTTCGGTGCCAGCTTCACAAATTCTTCATAGCAATCGGAAGCTTCATCCACATCATTCAGCCTGAGTGCCAGTGTTCCCAGACGATAGATCGTCTTTCTGCTGTTTGGTGCACGATCATATGCTACAAACAACACATCCCTGCTCTTCTGATATTCTCCGTTAAATTCATATATCTCACTGACGCTGTTCAGCATCGCCGGATTCTTCACCCGACGCCAGTCTATGGTATCCGCAATCTCCATCGCTTTTTTATAACGCTTGCGCTCCATATGCTCCAGCATCTGCTCTGTTTTTACCCGATATTCATATTTATCCAATGTTCTCACCTCAAAATGTTTCAGTAATACTGCAAACTATGTTTTTATATAGCTTATTTCAGTTTAACATACGGTGTATTCATTGTCAAAATTTTCGCGGTAAGTTGTTAAAAATCTGTTACAATTTCATTACTATTCCAAACGACATTTTTCTACAAGATCAAGTCGTCTATTTTCTGATAATCTGCCATATCGTAGGCTTCGATAATGTTTCCCTTAACCACATACAACGTATTATCCACGTAGACTCCTCGCGCCGACTGGTAGCCATTTCCATTAACCGTCTCATTCATCAGACATTCAAATCCATTCGTATCATTATAGGAAAATACATAATAATTCTCACCGTTGTTTCCATCTGCCGCAAATCCGATCACATTTTTCTCCGGATCAATCAGTACTGCCTTGTAATCATACATCACAGCTGCGCTGTAGACATTTTCCAGTGTGTACTTCTGTATCTCTTTCACATCACTGCTGTCACTGATATCAAACATGGACAGCTTCACGCCATTCGTGGTAAATCCATCCTCATCCACATCCATACCGATGCCAAGCAACAGATTTTCTCCATAGAAATGCAGATATTCGGAAAATCCTGGTATCTTTAGTTTCCCGATGATCTTCGGATTCTTCGGATCTGACAGATCTACGGAAAACAATGGATCCGTCTGCTCATATGTCACAAAATACCCTGTGTCTCCCAACAGTCTCGCGGAATATACCTGCTCTCCCTCTGCAAGCCCGGTGATTGATCCAACTTCCTTCATCTTTGAATCCAGAATATATAATCCATTCGTCTCGTCATCGGTAGTAACCACCCGCAGGTAGCCATCATATTCATCAATACTGAACGAATCATTGATATATCCATCCACCTTGCCGGATGCCTCTGCTTTCAGTTTCCCATCTTTATAAGAAATACGCTTTATCACGGTCTCCGTTTTATCTGACCATTGAGTCTCATACCAATAGATGTTGTCGTTGCTCACATAAAGTTCCCCACCATCACTGAAAATGGCTTTGCTATCCTGAATTTCTCCTGGCTTCGCAATATCTACCGAACTTACCACTTCATACATATATGCCTGAGAAAATGGCGGTAGGTAAATGTCATCTGCTTCCAGCATCTGCTGATTCACATACGGAATATAATCTTTCTTGTCTTTTGGTGTGATTCCGCTCGTTACATCGACCGAATACTGGGTAAATAGATACAGATGTCCGTCCGTCAAACGAGAGGATGTGTAAGATCCACTCTGTGTCACTTCCCCTGCCTTCCCTGGCTTCTCCGGATCTGTAATATCATAAGTTATTATCCTTGTATCTGTCGAAGCATATGTCCAGGCACCATCCTCTCTCTCCTGATTAAATTCGCTGATGAGAATCAGATGACCATCACTGACATAGAATTCCCGGATCCGATCATCCTCTTCAACCCTTACCGATGCTGCTTCCTTCAGTTTGCCATTTACAGTATCTACGATACTCACAGAGCTTCCATTATCTTTTAATGTATACAGATATCGCCCATCTGTCTTAACCACATCGGCTTCATCAACGCCGTCCTGTCGCACATTAGTTTCCGAATATGATGCTTCTCCTGAAGCCTTGCCGTTTTGTGCCACGCTTCTGTCAGCAGATGCCGTTGATTTCATGCTCGTCGAATCTTCCGCCGATTCTGCCACGGCACTTTGTTCAAGCATTCCATCATCTATTCCATATTGGTCATCCTGATTCGCCTGCAGATATTCATAGATCTGATCATAGCTTTTCGCTGTCTGAATGTCGGAACTCTCAGCCTGATCGGTTGCTGTATCTTGTTTTTCTACAGGTGATACTCTCTGCAAGTTTTTCTGCGTCCCCAACACTGCGCCGCATACCAGCAGACAACAAGCTGCCGCGAGTCCTGCCGTATACCCTTTCTTCCAATGATACTTTTTCGGTCGCTCTGTCAACCGCTTTTCTATCTGATCCGGCCGCAGACTGTCTGGAATCTGGATATCTTCTGATTCCTTACGAATCTGTTCTATCATATCTTCTTCCCATTTACTCATAACCTGCGCCTCCTTTCTTCAACACCATACTCATCTTACCGATTGCTCTGCTTCTCTTAGAACGTACTGTCCCATCTTTTATATGGAGAATCTTACTGATTTCCCGACTTTGATATCCACCATACACCGACAGACCGATGATCATCCGCTCCTCTTCAGAAAGCACCGCAAGTGCACGCCTGAGATCAAGGCGTAGATTCATCACATCCTCTCCCACCGCCTCGTCCGATAATTGCTCCCACACATTTTCATTCTCCACCGGACTCTGCTTCGCCATTGCCTTTAATTTGTGCTTGCACACATTTGACAATATCGTAAACATCCAGCTTTTGAACGCATCTTCGCTGCGCAGCGTATGTATCCTCTCATACCCTTTTATAACGGTTTCACTCACTACATCCTCCGCATCATGGGGATTCCTCATCATACACAATGCATAGCGGTACAGGTCTTTATAGATAGTCTCATACATTCCGGCAAATGCTGCCGCATCACATTTCATGCTGTACCTCCTTCGAATCTCATTTTCTTGTTTACTTATCGATACCATACGTGGGCCGTGTTCATGACTTATGACTCTGGTATCTATATATAAGATTACTGGAATTCACGATTTGTTGCATTAAATTTTAGATTTTTATTTGACTTACTAACGATTTTTCACTTTCTAATTTTAGTTTCTTTGATATTTGTTTACTTCTTTTCAACATCTAAAATGAGGAACTCAAATTTTTCTTTAAATTTAAGTTCCTCATTTCACTTTCTCAATTATCCTCTATAGTAATTGATCAGACATCCTTTCAGGATAATCTCTCTTTCTACGTCTGTCAGCTCGCCGAGCTTCCATGACAATTCTGTTACCTCATCTCCGATCACATATGCATGGATCACTTCATCTTTATCCTCTACCGCTTTTCGTATATCCGGTACAAAGATATAATCTCCGTTCTTGAAGCTCAGATGCTCATGATCTTCTTCTGTGATAAATGGCAGCATACCCCAGTTGATCAGATTCGAGCGATATCTCTTGGTCGCGTATTCATTGGCAATATTAGCCCAGCCGCCAAGTACCTTCTGACAGGACGCTGCCTGTTCTCTCGCCGAACCATCTCCTGGTTTTACCGCAAATATCGTGCTTCCGATTCCCAGATTGCTCCGGTTTACACCTTCAAAGTTATCATGCACCTTACTCATGATTGTCTGCAATTCTGGCAGTGCTGTCTTCGGGCAGGTGTCTGCCTCGATTGCTTTCTGTGCCTTCTGTACTTCTTTTGCCCGTCCTACATATCCCGGATCTTTTCTTGACAGCGCAAATTCCGCGAGTCCAAGCGGATTAGAACGGTAAGAAGATGTCTCGCCTGACGGAATCAGCTCATCTGTCGTCGTTACCGGATCATGGATCTCCGATACTACTTTCAGTAACAAATTCTGTGGCAGCGGCTGCATTTCAGGCCAGTCCTTGATATTCGGTCCAAATTTAATCTCCACAGACGGATCTGCCACGCCATGACTGTCAAACACACGGTTCGCATAGATCTTACTGTCGAAGTGATACTTCTGTCCCTTATACTGTACATCCAGATCCGTTGCAGGTGTCAGAAAGCCTTTATTCGCTGCAGTTGCTGCAATGGAACGCGCATCCATCAATGCTACTGACGCGATCTGTCCACTCTGAAGTTTCGATCCTTCTCTGTTCGGGAAGTTACGAGTAGAGTGACGGATAGAGAATGCGTTGTTCGCCGGAGTATCTCCCGCACCAAAGCATGGTCCGCAGAACGCCGTCTTCACAATCGCTCCGGATTCGATCAAATCAGCCACTGCTCCATTTTTCACCAGCTCCATATAAATCGGCGTACTTGCCGGATATACGCTGAATGTAAATTCGTCCGCACCGATATATTTGCCCTTGATAATGTCTGCTGCCGCGCAGATATTTTCAAATCCACCGCCGGCACATCCCGCGATCAGTCCCTGATCCACATAAAGCTTGCCGTCTACAATCTTGCTCTGCAACGAATAATCTACCGCGCCATCCAGACTTACCAACGCCTTCTTCTCTACTTCATGAAGAATATCTTCCAAATTCGCATTAACTTCATCGATCGTGTATACATTGGACGGATGGAACGGCATTGCGATCATCGGTTTGATCTCACTCAAATTTACATATACCATACCGTCATAGTACGTCACTGCTCCCGGATTCAGTTCTTTATAATCACCCTCACGTCCGTGAATCTCATAGAACTCGCGGATCTTCTCATCCGTCTTCCAGATAGAAGACAGACAGGTGGTCTCTGTGGTCATAACATCGATACCGATACGGAAATCTGCACTCAGCTTATCCACACCGGGACCGACAAATTCCATAACCTTATTATTCACATATCCATTACCAAACGTCGCACCGATAATCGCCAGTGCTACATCCTGAGGACCGACACCCTTCCTCGGCTCGCCGTCCAGATAGATCGCAATGACTTCCGGCATGCGGATATCGTAAGTCTTATTCAACAACTGCTTTACAAGCTCCGGTCCTCCCTCGCCCATTGCCATAGTACCCAACGCACCATAACGAGTGTGGCTGTCAGAACCAAGAATCATCTTTCCGCCACCTGCCAGCATCTCTCTGGCAAACTGATGGATAACAGCCTGATGAGGCGGTACATACACACCGCCATATTTCTTTGCACATGTCAGTCCAAACATATGATCATCTTCATTGATCGTACCGCCAACTGCACACAGTGAATTGTGGCAATTAGTAAGGACATAAGGAATCGGAAATTTTTCCAGTCCGGATGCTCTCGCAGTCTGTATAATACCGACAAATGTAATGTCGTGAGATGTCAGCTTATCAAACTTAATCTGCAGCCGTTCCATATTGCCAGATGTATTGTGCGATTCCAGAATGCGGTAAGCCATCGTCTGCTTTACGGCTTCCTCTCTGGATAGCTTCTGTCCGGTCTTCTGCTCCACTTGACGCGCATCTTCTGCAATCTCTGTTCCATTCAGAAGATATACGCCTTTATCGTAAAGTTTTACCATATTTTTCTCCTCCTTCCAGCCCCTCTTAATGGACTGACTTCGTTTGTTTAGTGTAACACAAAAAGCGGTTGCCATACAATAAGCAACCGCCCTTTATTATTGGTTATTCAGATATTTTAAATGCTTTTCTACCATAACCGCAATCTTAAATGTCAGTGCGTCCTCAAAGACTCTGACATCCAGACCTGTCTTCCGCTGAATCTTCTCCAGGCGATACACCAACGTATTCCGGTGTATAAATAACTTACGGGCTGTCTCAGAAATATTAAGATTATTATCGAAAAATGCATATACCGTGACCAGTTCTTCATCATCGAACATCTCCGTTGCATTTACAGCCAGCACTTCTTTCAGAAACATTTCGCACAGAGATCTTGGTAACTGATGAACAAGACGTCCGATGCCAAGTTCATTATATGCCAGCACACCGCGCTCTCCATAAAATACCCGTCCCACTTCCAGTGCCATGTCCGCTTCTTTATATGAACGAGATACCTCTTTCAGCTCCTGCACGATCGTTCCGTAGGATACTCTCACATTCACCATTGCTTCCATACTCAGAGTATCTACGATTACTTTCGCCATCTGCAGGATCTCCGGGTAATCCTCTTTATTTTCCAGTTCTTTTACTAATATAATATGTCCTTCGTCTACCGCTGTAACAAAATCCCTGGTTCCCATACCATAAAGTCCACGCATTGTTTCAAGTACCAGATTGTCATTCTCATCCTTCGGTTCTACGATAAACACGACTCTCCGTCGCTCATTTGCAATGTGCAGTTTTCTTGCACGATTGTAAATGTCCACCACAAGCAGATTGTCTAACAGCAGATTCTGAATAAAGCGATCTTTATCCATCTGTTCCCCACATGCTTTCATCAGCCCGACCACCTGAATAACGCCCATACGCCCTGCCAGCATACGGTCATCGCCAGTCCCGGTCAGTGCCAGCACATACTCCAGTGCACGATCTGCATATATGGCAAATAACGCTGTCTCTTCATCCGTTCTCTCCGATATATCTTCCATTTCACTGTCTTCTATAAAGCTTTTTACTTTGTCCTTCAGAGTCTCAGACTCCGATGCGGATGACGCCATACTCTCTCCATCCGCTCCCCACAGTGAAGTCTCATATCCCGATACTCTCTTGATATCCTGTATTGTTTTCTGAATCACCTGATTCGTCAGCAAACAATCCCCTCCCATTCTGCATCCTGCAGCTTTCTTCTTTCATCACCCGCATGCGATAATCAAAGCGTGCAATCTCAACTTCTGTTTTCTGATATTTAATATAACTGCACACCGCCACAGTTGCAACCATAATTGGGAGAATTACCTTTATTTTCATACGCACCTTCTTTCTGATTCCCCTGCCCACACAACATATGTCTATTATACATAATTCGTGTTAATTTGTGAGAAATTGTGTCGTTCCGCCCTGTCGCCTATACTATTTCGGTAAAGTCTGTAATCCATAATATGGTAATGCAGTTTATGAATACAAATGGAGACGATGAATCCTCATCGTCTCCTGTGTCTCTTTATAATTTTTCCAATATTCTAGTTTGTAATCGTCAATTCGGTCTCTTTATCGAATACATGGATCTTCTCCGGATCAAGTGCAAAATCGATCATATCATTCGTTCTTGCCTTGGTATCCGGTTTTACTCTTGCAGTCATATTCGCTCCATCGTAATCGAAGTACAGGAATACTTCCGCTCCCAGCATCTCGTATACACGGATCTTCGCTGTGATCACTGTATCACGGTGTGCTGCCAGGTATTCCGGATCATCATGAATATCTTCCGGACGAATACCAAGAACAACTCTCTTGCCATCATATCCTCCATCGATCAGCTTCTTAGCTTTGTCCTTCGGCAAACGGATATCGGCATCCTGCAAAGACAGGATCACGCCGTCCCCTTCTACGCAGCAAAGCGCATCTACAAAGTTCATCTGCGGAGATCCGATAAATCCTGCTACGAACAGGTTGTTCGGCTTATCATACAATACCTGTGGTGTATCTACCTGCTGTACAATACCACCATTCATAACTACGATTCTGGTTCCCAGCGTCATAGCCTCTGTCTGGTCATGTGTTACATAGATAATGGTAGTTCCCAGTCTCTGATGCAGTCTGGAAATCTCTACTCGCATCTGTCCACGAAGCTTGGCATCCAGATTAGACAGTGGCTCATCCATCAGGAATACCTTTGGATCACGTACGATCGCACGTCCCATCGCTACTCGCTGACGCTGACCACCTGACAATGCCTTCGGCTTACGATCCAGCAATGGCTCCAGATCCAGGATCTTAGCGGCTTCACGAACCATCTTATCAATCTGGTCTTTCGGCACTTTACGGAGCTTCAGTCCAAATGCCATATTGTCATATACAGTCATATGAGGATACAACGCGTAGTTTTGAAAAACCATAGCGATATTGCGTTCCCGCGGCGGCATTTCGTTTATCCTTGTCTGATCCAGCGCCATCTGACCTTCCGATATCGATTCCAGGCCTGCGATCATGCGCAGCACAGTGGATTTCCCGCATCCCGACGGTCCCACCAGCACAACGAAGTCTCCCTCTGTCACATCCAGTGAAAAATCCTGTACCGCCTGCACCCCGTTAGTATATGTTTTACCGATTTGTTTGATTTCCAGCTTGCTCACAGCTCACCACCACGCTTTCCTTTTTCCGTACAGTTCCGCACATAATTCTTCATCCCCAATCCCATTATGATCGTAACGAATATCGACAGACTGCACCAGATCAGGCATCTCACGATCCGATAAAAACAGTTCATTTCTACCTCTATTTTGCTCCCCTTTAGGATCGCATGGATCGACTCCATCTTCTCTCCCATTCGATCCGGCCAAAAAGAAAAATCCGACCATGCGCCCGGTATCATATCTGCCGGATATCCTGCAAACACGCCGATCACAACAAGGATCACTCTCAGCTTGACATACCATTTTTTCACCCATTTGGATGGGATGAAGAAGTGTATGCCTATACATCCAAGCAGCACAGGAGAGGCCAGAAACAGCAGCTTCAAAATCCAGCATACAAACTCGTTTTCCTGATAAACTCCCGTTTCAAACCGATTTTCCATCTCCTGTCTGATCAGGATACGCTGCTTCGGATCCTTTGGAATCACAT
>OLQG01001147.1_pt1 | contig 17995 bp, 17 predicted proteins | sample 1672221 | NCBI WGS metagenome assembly OLQG01 (sample SAMEA3136660, study PRJEB25190) | human gut metagenome | biome: human gut; feature: human-associated habitat; material: faeces | place: Austria | collected 2013
TGGGATATATTCTGAATTTATATGCTCTGTTTGCCACCATGCCACTTCCTTTTCCGCGAAAAACCGCCTGCGATACTTGACTACAAGCACACAATGCTAGTATAGTAAGAATACTAAATGTACATTATTATCTCAATTTTTTATTATTCGACTAAAGATACTATACTATAATTAGGATGCTCTATCAAGTAGGTAACAGACGCAATTCATCTCCCACCTTAGAGGTCGGAGTCTTCTTGCTGTAAAAGAAGAAATGTGTATTCAGAATCCTATCGTAAAGGGACAGTATGAGACTGCGGCAATCAGAATTTCTATAGAGTTTTTATTTCTTTCATGATATAATTTTCATATAAACTGACGATTCGGGATCTGTACCTTTTCATCAGCAAGGAGGGATACTATGAGAGTTCATTTAACACCTTTTCTTAAAAGAATGACTAATTACTTTTTCAGTATTTTGCTCATTAGTAGTTTATTGTCTATTTCCGTTTTTTCCCCAACAACTGTACATGCTGCATCGAAAGTTAAACTGAACAAAACAAATATCACTCTCGTAAAAGGCAAGCAATCTAAATTAAAAGTCAAAGGAACAACAAAAAAGGTCAAGTGGTGTTCTAGCAATAAAAAAGTTGCAAAAGTGAACACCAATGGCACTGTAAAAGGCGTAAAACCTGGTACTTGTTACATTTACGCTAAAGTAAATAAGAAAAAACTTAAATGTAAAGTAACTGTAATGACGCAAAAAAGCTTTAATGCAAAGCAGTTTTATCTTTTCGTTCGTAAAAAGGGTAAGAAAGGGAAAAATAATACACGAATACTTTCCAGAGAAATCCTTTATCCAACAGATGAATTGCATATGACTTATATTGTGGCATATCCTCAGGTTGGAAAGATAAGTTTTATGTATAATTTTTATCCTTGTAACCAGAATGCTAACTATAAGACAACTATAACTATGAATATAATATCTGGGCAGGAGGGAACCGTTTTCTCTAAAATTTCCAATTGGAATCCTAGCTCTACTGTAGAATCAACTGGAACGATTACAATGAACTATGATGGAAAAAGTAAAGGATTTTCCTATACAAAAATAAACTCACATTTTGAGGCAGATTATGAAGAAGATAATTACGATTATATTGGACCACCTTCTTCTATAGATATTCCTTCTTTTCTTTCGAGTATAAACGATACCTTTAGTTCCTGTAACAAACTTATGAAAAAATATGGTTATAGCATGAAAAAAATAGGATTTACGAAATGGAAATTCTGATTGAACAAAATCGCTGCGCAATGGCTTGCGAAAGCTATGTGCAGCGATTTTTGTTTATAAAAATAAAAAAAGCAGTGACAAAAACATCCTACTTCAACATTGTTTCTTTCACAATTGTTGATTTTATTATGGAGGTTAATTACTATGCATGAAAAGAGAAGCTATCTCCCTGTTGTCCTTTCCCGCTCTGAGATGGAGGCCATCATTGATTCCACCTTTAACTTGAAACACAAAGCTATGATTGCTCTTATGTTAGACATTTTTATAATCGGCAGTTACCTGAATATTCGCCAGAATGTGGTCCTCTGCTCTGATTATAGGTTTCTCTACAGAGGTGTCTCCTTGCCTGCGGCAAATCAGAATCTAAAGCTTCGCTATTATTTCCCGCTTATATGCAAGGAATTCATCTGTGAGGTAAAAATCCTCCGCCCGTGGTTTCTTTTCTTTAATGATGATCTCATCTCGAATTTCTCCAGGCTTTCCATTGAGAATATAAATTCTGTCTGAAAGAAGGATTGCCTCATCAATATCATGTGTTATAAAAATTGTAGATAACTCAATATGCTGCATAACTTCAAGATACCATCTATGAATTGCTGTTTTCGTAATGGTATCCAGTGCACTAAATGGTTCATCAAGAAGTGCAACTCCATTGGAAGAAAGATATGTTCTAAGCAGAGCTGCTCTCTGGCGCATACCTCCAGACAACTGGGAAGGATATTGATACTCTGTTCCTTCAAGTCCAAAGTCTTCGAAATACGTCTGTGCTTTTTTTCTTGCTTCTTTTTTGCTCATTCCATGAAGAACCAACGGTAATGCCGTGTTGTCGATTATTTTTTTATGTGGAAAAAGTAAATCTTTCTGGAGCATATAACTAATCTGTCCTGGCCTAGAAGTAATATCTTCACCATTAAGCAATACCCTTCCCTCCTCTGGAGTTGTCAGTCCAGAAAGGACATGGAAAAGAGTTGTCTTTCCAGAACCGCTGACTCCGAGAAGTGAAATAAGTTCTCCTTTATGCAATTCGATATTAATATCTTTGATTATAGTTCTCCCACTATATTTTTTTGTAATATGTTCAGCCTTTAAAAGAACCATTATATTATCCTTTCTCTAATAATTTGCCACAGACAAAGTTGACGAAAAGCGAATCGCCATATAGCCATATCTGTGATTTTCGTCGCGGCGCGTTGAATATTCGCTTATACGCTCATATCCAACACTTGCTCCCAGACCACAGATATGGCTATATGGCGATTCGCTTTTCTGTCTTTGGCGGCTCGTCTGTCTGTTCGCCCATCCCTGCAAATTATTTAGGAAGATAGTCGTTTGAGAAACCTTTTCCTGTGAGGTCTTTTGTAGTCAGTTTATTCTCTGCGAGCCATTTGTAGAAGTTATTCCATCTTGTCTCGTCAATAACTCCCCAGTTGTCTGCATCTGCTACATACTGTTTAGAAAGCCATTCCTGACTCTTATATACTAAGTCTTCAGAACCTTTTAAGGAACCTGTGTCATCTCCTGCGATAAGAAGGTCTGCTGCTTTCTTTGGATTATCAATCGCGTACTGGTATCCTTTTTTGGTTGCTGCAAGGAATGCTTTTGCCTCATCTGGTGAATTCTTTAAGAAGTCATTGTTTGCGATCATAACTGGTGTGTAGTAATCAAATACAGAGTCGATATCTTTGAAGTTCCAGTAGTCACAGTCAACGCCTTCTACTTCTGCGTTGATTCCACCCCATCCGTAGAATACCCAGATAGCGTCTGTCTGGTTTGCTTTTAATGCAGCTGGTTCATCTGTGATGTTGTTAGGGATTAATTTTACTTTACTGAAGTCTGCTCCCTCATCTTTCATAACTGTTTTTAAAGTAGCCTGCTCGATTGGAGATTCCCATGTGGAATAAGTCTTTTCTTCAAGTCCTTTCGGGCTGGAAATTCCATCTCCCTTTCTGGAAATGATTCCTGATGTATTATGCTGAATCAGTCCTGCAACGGCTGTAATTCCAAGTGGGTTATCGGAATCAAATGCGGCTGCCATTGTATCCTGTGCTTCGATGGCGAACTGAGCCTGACCAGATGCGCACATGGTTGCTGCTCCATTTTCCGGTGGCTGTACGATTTCAACATCAAGCCCGGCATCTTCGTAATAACCAAGTGCCTTTGCTGCGTAAATTCCTGTGTGGTTTGTATTTGGAGTCCAGTCAAGGCAGAATGTTACTTTTGTAAGCTCCTTTTTACCTGCTTCTGTACTTGCACTCTCGCTCTTTGTGCTAGAAGAACCACATGCAGTTACAGATAATAACATTACTGCACTCAAAGTTCCTGCAACAATTTTTTTCCAGTTTAACTTTCTCATAATTTCCTCCTGTAAATTTTCAGATACTATTTGTACAAAATCACATAGATTCTTTTAGATATTATTATATATGCCCATATGGATTCTTTTGGATGCTATTATATATCCATATAGATTACTTTGAATGTGATTTTAATATAGGATATTTTAAATATCCAAATATATCTTTTTTTATTCCAAAACTTCCTTTTTCTCCACTCTCACCCACGGCAGAGAGAGTGTTTTGATGAGATTGACCGCTCCCATTAAAAGAAGACTGATAATGACAATAAAAATAATAACTGCAAACATTTTATCAAAAGCATATGCCTTTGAAACTCTTGTCATGTAAACACCAAGTCCCTCAAATCCCCCGAGCCATTCAGAAATAACCGCTCCTACAACTGCGTAAGAAGCAGAAATCTTTAAACCAGAAAAGAACTGCGGCAATGCAGTCGGAAACTTCACATGGAAAAATATCTGTATTTTGGTTGCTCCCATTGCCCGCATGAGATCAATGGAATCCTTATCCACGCTCTTGTACCCGTCAAGCAAGCCTACTGTAATTGGGAAAAAAGTTGTGATTACAACAAGAGTAATTTTCGGTGCCATGTAAAATCCCATCCACAGCACAAGCAATGGTGCGATAGCGATTGTCGGAATCGTCTGTGTGATAATCAGAATCGGATACAACGCCTTGTTAAGTATCTGAAAATGATCCATTAATGTTGCCATAACAAATGCTAAACCAACACCGATACACAGTCCGTAAAAGGCTTCCTGCAACGTAACACTGGCATGTTTTAATATCGTTGGCAAATCAGTCACTAACGCTTTTATCACCTGCACGGGAGAAGGCAGCATGTATGCCGGAACTGCCCCACTCTGGCATAAAAACTGCCAGAGCAGAATCAGAAGGCATAATGCTACTACTGCTGGAAGCTTACTGGTGATGCTTTGTAACCTTTTTGTCAATGGTCAGCACGTCTCCTTCCGCCTTGTAAGAAATCTTAACATAAGTGTTCATTGCTTTGCATCCTGCTTTTGCTGCCACTAACTGGCAGTTCTTTACGATTTCCATTAAAGTATCATAATCGCCTTCAATTGATGTCTCACATGGTCCTACATAATAGTTTAATCCTGTGGATTTGATGTAATCAATGACCTCGTCTACGATACGGATTACTTCTTCTTCATTCTGTACAGATGGTAAAACCTGAATTGCTACACTTGCATTCATTCTTCATTCCTCCATATAATTTGTATAAATTTTGTATTTATGCCGCATAAAAAGTCTGCTATTCTTTTCTGATCTGTAATCTGCCATTGGCTATATCTAAAAAAGAATTTATGTCTTCTTAATTAAAAGTTCCTGCAGATAAAAAAGAAAAAGGCCAGCAAATAATGCTGACGCTGCTTTTAAAATCTTCCTGATAAACTTTTTATTGAAAGTTCTTTTGCAAACTCTTCCACGCTGGCATTATCCAAACAGGTTCAAGGGTCTAAGGCACAACCTTACTCTCAGCTTTCTAAAAACGACAAGCTCCCCTGGTCTTATATTGAACTTTTTACAGTATAAAACAAATTTCAGAAAAAAACAAGAGTAAAACTCTTGCGTTATTTAATAAAACAATGGTATAATTTTTACTTTAGTAAGCTAAAGGGGGACTGTACTAATGCTAAAAACAATAGAAGCCGTTAACAGCGTTGTTAACAACTTTATCTGGGGTATTCCAGCAATGGTCTGTATCATTGGCGTTGGATTTTATCTCAGTTTCCGAACAGGATTCATTCAGATTCGAAAGTTTCCTTACTCTATCAAAAATACTTTAGGACGGATTTTTGATAAATCAGAAGCCGCGGATGGATCAATCACTCCGTTTCAGGCGGTATGTACCGCACTTGCCGGAACCGTTGGAACGGGAAATATTGCCGGTGTAGCTGGTGCAATCACGATTGGCGGACCAGGAGCTGTTTTCTGGATGTGGATATCCGCCCTTCTTGGAATGTGTACCAAATATTCTGAAGTAACACTCGCTGTACACTTCCGTGAAAGAAACTCACAGGGTGACTGGGTTGGAGGTCCAATGTACTATATCAAAAATGGACTTTCCAAACACTGGCACTGGCTTGCTTTTCTCTTTTCCCTTTTCGGTGTTCTGACCGTATTTGGTACAGGGAATGCAACACAGGTCAACACAATCGTAACTGCGATCGATTCACTGATGCTCAACTTTAACCTTGCTTCATCAGGCAGTCTTTCTACCATCAACCTTGTAATTGGTATTGTTATTGCTATCGCTGTTGCCTTAATTCTTATCGGTGGTATCCGCCGAATTGGAAAAGTAACAGAAACTTTAGTTCCATTTATGGCGCTGCTTTACATCCTTCTCGGACTTGGTGTTGTTATTTTAAACATACAGCAGGTACCGGCTGTATTCCAGTCCATTTTTGAAGGAGCATTTCATCCGGCAGCATTTACCGGTGGAATGGTAGGGACTTTATTCACCAGTATGAAAAAGGGTGTATCACGAGGTATTTTCTCTAACGAAGCGGGTCTTGGTACCGGCTCCATCGCTCACGCAACAGCAGATACCTCCCAGCCTGTAAAACAGGGATTATTCGGTATCTTTGAAGTATTTACAGATACAATCGTTATCTGTACACTGACAGCCTTAATTATTTTATGCAGCGGCATCAATGTTCCTTACGGACAAGCGGCTGGTGCTGAACTGACCATTCAGGGATTCACTGCAACTTATGGCGGATGGGTATCCATCTTTACAGCCATTGCACTTTGCTGTTTCGCATTCTCCACTACAATCGGATGGGGACTTTACGGCTCCCGCTGCATTGAATTCCTTTTTGGAACCAAAACAATTCGTCCGTTTATGATTGTCTACTCACTTGTTGCGATTCTCGGAGCAACGGTAGACCTGGGATTATTATGGAGTATCGCCGAAACATTTAACGGACTTATGTCCATACCGAACTTGATTGCTGTATTCCTCTTATCGGGAACAGTTGTGAAGCTCACCAAAGAATATTTCAGAGCAAAAAAAGCCTGATTTACCGAGCTGGCGAAGCAGACGAACTCAGGGAGATAAATAAAGCATATTTGTGACTTTAGTCGCTGCGGTTTGAATGCTCGCTTTACACGCTCGCATCCAAACCTTGCTCCGAGGCCACAAATATGCTTTATTTATCTCTCTGAGTTCTGCTCGTTGGCAGCTCGGGAAATCAGTTGGAGAGATTTGAGGAAGAAGACAGGAGTTCAAGAATGCCCCACTGATACTGATTTATATCTACAGAAAGGCTATTTTTTATGAAGAAAACATTTTTCTCCCACGATAAAAATTTTTATGCAGCACTATTTCCGCTGCTTATTATAATTTCTTTGCAAAACCTTATTTCCTACAGTGTAAATATGGCTGATAACATCATGCTTGGGGCTTATAGCCAGGAGGCACTTTCTGGTGCGGCGTTGGTGAATCAGGTATTTTTCCTTATCCAGCAGGCGGCAGTTGTTATTGGTGATGGACTTGTTGTTATCGCCTCGCAGTATTGGGGACAGAATCGAATAGAACCAATCCGGCAGATTACAGGAATGGTTTTGAAGATTGCGTTAGGACTTGGGATATTTTTGATTATTTTATGTTCACTGTTTCCAGAAACAATTTTAGGATTCTTTACGTCTGATACAACGATTTTGGCTGAAGCAGGAAGTTATTTACAGATCATAAAATATACTTTTCTTTTATATCTTGCAACACAGGTGCTTCTCTCGGCACTTCGAAGTGTAGAGACAGTGCGGATTGCATTTGTAATATCATGTGTGTCTTTAGTAGTAAATGTAAGTATTAATTATACTTTGATTTATGGACGTTTTGGCTTTCCTGAGTTGGGGATTCAGGGAGCCGCTATCGGTACAATGATATCGAGATGCTTAGAATTCTTTATCGTATTTATTTATGTGATAAAAATAGATAAAAAGTTGAAGTTATTTTCTGATAAGGCAGTATTTCATATTGATAAATTACTACGTTCAGATTACATAAAAGTCGCCGTTCCCGTCTTTGTGTCAGGCATGCTGTGGGCAATTTCTGTACCAATGCAGACAGCAATTCTCGGACATTTAAGTTCGGATGCCATAGCTGCAAATTCGGTAGCAAGTACATTTTATCAATATATGAAGGTCGTTGTTCTTGCTATGTCCTCCGCTTCTTCCGTTATGATGGGAAAAGCAGTAGGCAAAGGAAATTTAGACGAGGTAAAAGCTGCTGCAAGAACGCTCTCTGTACTCGATGTAGGCGTTGGAATTATTCTTGGTGCAATTCTTTACTTTACAAAAGATTTTCTTTTAGCACAGTATACATTAAATCCGACAGCAGCTCAGCTTGCAGAACAGCTCATTATCATTATGGCAGTAGTTATGGTTGGTATGGCATACCAGATGCCTGTTGGTTCTGGAATCATCCGTGGTGCAGGGGATGCAAAGTTTTCACTCTATGTAAATATGATCAGTACCTGGGGTATTGTACTTCCTCTGTCTTTAGCCGCGGCTTTTTGGTGGAAATGGCCGATTCCTGCGGTAGTGATCTGCCTGCAGTCTGACCAGATATTTAAGGGACTTCCGATTTTCTTGAGATTCCGAAGCTATAAATGGATTCACAAGTTAACAAGAGATAAATAGTGATTTGTAGGGAGGAGGAACAAACAGACCAGCCCACAGCGACGAATGGCACAAATATAGGTTATTTATCCTTCTAGAGCGTGTTTGTTTTGCCTGAGGTAACTCAGATTTTCAATACTTCCATTTTGAGGATTCCATCTGCACCTCAAGCATATGTTTATAGATGCCATCGCATTTTTTCAAATCATCTGGTGTGCCGCTTTCTGCGACTTTTCCATCTTTTAATACAACGATTTTATCTACACCGTCTACAGTTCTCATTCTGTGTGCTATAATAATAACGGTCTTATTCTGAATCAGTTTGGAGATGGATTCCTGAATTAGGGATTCGTTATCTACGTCAAGAGAGGCGGTTGCCTCGTCCATGAGGATGATTGGGGCATCTTTTAAGAATGCTCGGGCAATGGAGATTCTCTGGCGTTCTCCACCGGAAAGTTCAGAACCATTTTCCCCAATCATACTGTTCCATTTTTCAGGCATGCGTTCTACAAATTCTTCGCAGTGTGCGAGTTTTGCCGCTCTCATTACTTCTTCGTCTGTCGCATCTTTTCTACCGATGCGGATATTTTCCATGACAGTATTGTTGAACAGGGTCACCTCCTGAAATACGATGGAATAGAGGGATAATAAGGTTTCCGGTTCGATTTCTGATACATTCATCCCGCCGACTGTGATTGTTCCGGCATCGTTATCCCAGAATCTTGCGGCAAGTCTGGAAACTGTTGTTTTTCCACCACCGGATGGGCCGATTAATGCGGTTACTTCACCCTGTTTTGCGGTAAAGCTTACATCTGAAAGTACCTGTTCTCCATTTTCATAGGAAAAGGCAATGTGGTCAAATTTAATGTCATAGCCTTTGTTTGTCAGAGTATTGCTTCCTGTCTGTTCTTCGTGAGATAAAATCTCGTCCATTCGCTTGCAGTTTACGTCAGCACTGATGATTGCCGCAAGATTTTGTAAGGAAATCTGTAACGGTTCATACATACGGGTTACGACAAGAAGGAACATGAAAAATGTGAGCAGGCTGATTTCGCCCTTGATAAGTAAGGCACTACCTACAACAGCGACTGTTCCGATGCCAAATTTTAGAATCATCTGTGCGGAGGCAACGAATAAGGCATTGCTGAACTCTGCGACAATCGAATGGCTTTCTACGGCTTTGATTTTCTTATTTAAACCTTCCATATAAGAATCAGTCATGTTGTAGGAGCGCAAATCTCTTAATGTTTCAAGTCCTTCCTGAATACCATCTAAACATGCGATGCGATATCTGGAACTTTGCTCATGAATTTTTCCCATAACACTTCTGGAGCAAAGAACAATGATAAATGCAATGGGCATTACCCACACTGCCGCAAGTGTCATTCTCCAGTCAAAGAAAAATAAGCTGATAACGATCAGTGTTGTGGAAATGAGTGCCCCGATTAATTCTGGAATCCAGTGGGAGGATGCTGTTTCCAATATCGCACAATCTGACATAATTGTATTTGTCAGGTCTGCCAAATCCTTTTTTCCAAAGTAGGAAAGTGGGATTTTTCGCAGTTTTTCTGCTAAAGCACGCCGTCTTACTCCACTCTCAACATAGGTAGAAAGAAACGTAGAACGATACTGAAATGCAGTTGTAATCGCTATCAACGCAAGAACAATAACAATTGCTATAATGAAAAATGACAGCTTTTCTCTCGGAACTTCGCCTTCTAATAAATAAGATGAAAGCATATATAAAAGTCCGACTGGTAACATCAGTACGAGGTTTGCAATCGTAACTGCCAGAAATGCCCGAACCATATCTTTCGTACCTTTTTCTGATAAGGCATATTTATGTTGTAATTTTTCTAACATTCGGATACACCTGCCTTTCCAACCTGCCAGTTGACTGATTTATTGTATTCGCTCCACATATGCTTGTAAATGCTGTCTTTTTCGAGGAGCTGTTCATGCGTACCGCTTTCTGCAATTTTTCCCTCTGCCAGAACATAGATGCAGTCTGCATTGGTAACTGTAGAAAGTCTGTGTGCAATCATAATTACTGTCTTATCTTTTGACAGTGTCTCAAATGCCTGCTGCACCAGCCTTTCATTATCCGGGTCTGCAAATGCCGTCGCTTCATCAAGAATCAGAATTGGTGCATTTTTAAGAAATGCCCTCGCAATCGCAAGTCTCTGGCTTTCACCGCCAGAAACATAAACGCCTTTCGAGCCAATCATCGTGTGAATTCCCTCCGGGAACTTCTCGATAATATCCATACACTGTGCATCTTTTAACGCCTGAAGAACTTCCTCGTCTGTCGCTTTCGGACAGCCCATTCGCACATTTTCCAGAATAGACATTTTCAGTAATTTACTATCCTGAAACACATAGGAAACCTGATTCATAAGCTCCTTACTTCCAATTTCTTTGACATCGACACCACCAATCTTAATCGCTCCACTCTTCACATCCCAGAAACGGGCAATCAGGGAGGCAAGTGTTGTTTTTCCGCCGCCGGAAGGACCGACCAATGCGATATGTTCTCCCACCTTCGCTTGAAGACTGATGCCATCAATGGCATTTCGCTTCGCACCATCGTAAGCAAATGTAACATTTTGCACAGAAACCGCTGCATCTTTTGGCTGCTTTGTAACCTCCGCTTCTGGAAGTGTTTTTACGTTTAAGATTTCATCCATTCGGTTCAGGGCATCTTCCACAATCATCTGTGACTCACCGGCATAAGCAATTTTCATCAATGTTACTGTAAGAATCGAAGTAATAATAATATAGAAAAATAAATTCAAAATAAATGTGTCCGTCACACCATGCCCGGTAAATACATATGCTGCGATAATAAGTACGGCAAAAATACCATTCGATGCTGTTGTAAAACCAACCATCGGCTTCATCATGCTCTTTGTATAACTAATTGTCCATTTCTCATATTCATCAATCGCCTTTTTAAATCTTTTAAAAGAAAATACCGTCTGCCTAAAGGTCTTTACAACCGGGATACCTCGGATATATTCTACCGCCTCAGACGACATTGCTTCGAGGGCATTCTGATATTCCTTCATATCCTTCGCAAGCTTTGGCCCCATCATCAGCGTTCCCATTAAAAGAAATGCAATCAATGCTGGAATCAAACTGATAAGTCCAAGTCTCCAGTCAAACACTGCCATCATAATAAGCAGACCTACCGGCGTTGCCATAGATACTGCCTTATCTGGAAGATTATGTGCAAGATATGTCTCTGTTGCCGCACTGGAATCCGCAACAATCTTTCTTATCTTACCAGTTCTCTGTGATTCCACATAGCCAAGTGGCAGCTTCATAATGTATTCCATCATTACCGTACGCATCGTTGCCTGCACACGGAACGCTGCCTTATGTGAACACATAAGACCTGCGATGTAAATAACCATCGAAAGTAATGCAAATCCTACCGCCTGCCAACCGTAAGACTTGATATATACTGCCGCACTAAAATCCGGACGGACTTCTAATACTTCCTTCATAATACGCCATACATCATAAAACGGAATCAGTGCGATAAGTGCACTTAGCGCCGCTAAAATGCAGGACGCATATATTAGGTATTTGTGTGAACCAGCATAGTACATAAGTGTTGAAAATGCGCTTTTTTTCTTCAAAGTATCCACTCCTTACTTTTATTAGTCTTTTCTAACTGCAAGTTCTTTTTTTAGGTAGTGAATTTTGTTTCACTACCTTAGTTTCTCATTATTTAATACACTTATATTTCTTTAGTCTTTATAATTTTTCTTCTCCGGTTCTTTTTTCAGAACCTCAATTCCAAGAACATTCTGCCAACCGGCATAAAAATACCGTCGGATATTTTTCATGAAATCAACGGCCTCCTCATGAGGAAGGTCATGCGACACAATCTCGTAAATATATTGCCAGCCAGTCCGGCACATCACATGAATAAAGAAATCACTGATATGAACCCCCGGTGCGGCATACTTCTTCGCAAATTCCTTATAATATTCTTCCTCAATTCCAGCAAGCTTATCAAAAAAATGCTCATAAGAAGTTCCCGCAGAACGGCAAAATATAAGTTTAAACGCAGTGAAATGCTCATAAACATAATCTAACACCTCATCCGTTCCCTCATTACCGCTATCCACAGCTTCATCAATATCTATGCCTTCTGCTGCCTCATTCACACTATGCATGTAAATGTCCATCAATCCGTCTGCTGCCGGTTTAACAATAGCTTCAAACAGACCTTCTTTATCTCCGAATCTCGTATAGATGGAGTTTGTGCTTACTCCGCTGCCTGCGGAGATTCTGCGAAGGCTGGCATCGTGAAAACCGTGAGTTAAAAATTCGAGTTGTGCACTTTTTAGTAGGGCTTCGGTGACTCCGGCTGATTCTTTTCTCATAGCAACCTCCTTTTTGTAACACCGTTATTATAACATTGTTTTTTTATATCTGGCAATGGTTTTCTGGCTTTCTGAGAATTTTTCCCAACAGGCTGTGATTTGATTTTCTGGTTTCTATTCGTTGGTCACTGGAGCAAATGCCGCCAAAGACAGCTTCCTTGCCTGTGCTAATTACTATTTATCCCAAATTTTTTTAGGTCTACTTTCCCGTTCTTTACCTCTACGCCGTCTTCCTCCAAGCGTTTCGCCTGCTCTCCTTCTCCGCCAAATGCAAATGCTCCTGCGAGTTCTCCTTTAGAGTTTACAACACGAAAACATGGGATATTTTCTGGATCAGGGTTCTTGTGGAGGGCATTACCGACTGCTCGTGACATTTTCGGATTTCCAGCCATTGCCGCTACCTGTCCATAGGTTGCAACGTGTCCTTTTGGAATCTTTTTTACTGCCTCATAGATTCTCTTTGTCGGGCTGTCTGTTACAATATCGTAACTTTCTGTAATCATTCGTTTCACTTCTTTTTCCGGTATCGTTCCGTCAAGGATAAGCGTATTCCAATACTTTTTATTCTGGTGATACCCCGGAATAACTGATGAATATACCTCTCTCCAGAAGTCTCTCCACTCCGGCTCTACTTTCACATTCAAATGAATGAATCCGTCCTTTTCATAAACCCACAGAAATGCTTTCTTACTTCCCTTCACCCGCACAAGCTGCCAGTTCTGATCACGAAATGGTGCTTCTACATAGGTATTCGCAAAGGATAAACCATATTTTATTGCTTCTTCTCTTGTATTCATAAACTTCTCCAATGTTTTTTCTTATCTGGCAGTCTGCGGATTATCTCGCTCTGCGGGCATAATACTTGAGCGAATCCAGTCTCCCTTACCTGCTGCGACCTCCTATTTTATCTTAAAAGCTGCTTTACCATTCTGTTTCACATTATATAATGCTGCGTCAGCACTTCTGCACAACGAGATAAAGTCTTCTCCCTGTTCAGGGAATGCCGCGCCTCCGGCACTGGCTGACAAATGTACCTTCTCACCTGTTGCAAGTGTCAGATCTGCAATCATTTTCTGGAATTTTTCCATATAAATATATACAGATTCTTTTGTAACATCTTTTAGATAGACCACGAATTCATCTCCACCATACCTGCTAAGTATACTTCCTTCCGGGAAACATTCCTGCATTGCTTTGGTGAAGTGTTTCAGGCATAAATCTCCGTTATTATGTCCGTAGGTGTCGTTATAAGATTTAAAGTTATCTACATCAATAAATATGAAAGATCCCGGTTCTTTTTTACGGATCTGTTCTTCTAATTCTACCTGAAATGCTCTGCGGTTTAGGATTCCTGTCAGGGCGTCTGTGCTTGATAAGCCTATATAACGCTTCTTTTCTTTTTTCTCCATAAGAAGAATCGTTAACATATACAAAATAGTGAATCCAACCAGTATGCTTCCATAGACACCGCCCCATACGGAGAAATGCTGGGTAATATCTGAAATATTTTTATTGGTCAGTTCAACGACGACATACCAGCCTGGCATTCCTGAAATACTGCGATAGGATATAGTAGAGTCTTCTCCTTTGATCTGTGCAGCAAATCTTCCTTCTTTCTTAGCAGAACGCATGTCTTTTATCCATTGTTTATAAGAATAATTTTCATCGTATTTAAAGTATTTCTGCTGCAGTAAAAGATTATTCCAGCCATTGGCTGTCGTATCCTCATTACTGCTGATGCAGGTAATAAAGTTTTCTGAATCTACTTTTAACAGATGAACACTGATTTTTCCCTGCAATAATTCATAGACCCCCAACTTCCTGAGCTGCTCTATCATAATGGATACATAGAGAATACGTATCTGCGAGTCATATGCTACCGGAACAAATACGGTCATAATCATATTTCCGGTTTCGCTTGACTGGTAAGGGTCAGAGTTAAAGGAAATTGCTGAACTTAATGCCTGCTTATCAAAGTTCTTCTTTTTGATATCCGCGACGGCACATTTACTGCCATATACCTCTCCATTCTTTAAAATGAATCCGACATTACAAAACATTTTCTGATTCAGGTTCTTTTCTAAACGTTTCTGAATCTTTTCCGGCTCCTTATTCTCCATTGCCTGAATCATTTTCACATCTTCTTTTACATAGTTTTGAAGATATTCCATTGATTCATTCATTTTTTCTGCATACAGTCCGGTAATTAATTCCAGATGCTGCGTATTAAAATTCTGTGCGATCCTGCTCAAGTGAAAATATGCGGACACAATAATCGCCAGACAAACTGTCAGATATAAAGCAAGCGGCACCCCTCTTTTTTTCATATTTTTTCTTCGATTTTTCATGAAACACCTTTCTCCATAAGATAATCAGAATCAATCATAATAACCCCGGTATCAAAATATTTTTGCTCGGATTTTTTTCCATTGATAAGGGAATTCAAAGTCCCTATTCCCAGATATCCCATCTGGTCTTGTTTTTGCATTAAGGAAACTCCTCGATAATCCGGGTCTTTAATAAACTGTTTTGTCTCCTCTGCCATATCAAATCCGACCATAACAATATCCGTTCGTTTTTGTTTTGTAAGTGTCTTTGCAATCCCCACTGTAGATGTATTATTACATCCATAAATTCCTTTTATATTCTCATTTTTCTTCAACAGTTTCGCTGCATCCGACTCTGCTTTTTCCACATCCCCGCCATTTAAAGCAATATCTTTTGTAATCTCCCATTTTGTTGGTGCGTATTTTGCCCAGTAATCTAAGAATCCCGAAACCCGATTTACCATCGCCTGTGAAGCATCTGACGACAACAAGATTCCAACCTCTAATGATTCCTGAGGAGAATTGCCTGTATCATGCAGCATCGTAAGCATTTCTTTCGCTGCCATCTCCCCCGCATCTATGTTGTCAGTCATGTAGCAGACATCAAATTCTGTACTGTTAATCGAAGAATCAATTAAAGCAACTGGAATCTTTTTCTTTCTAACTTTCTCACAGCTATCTACCAGTGAATTCGAATTTGCCGGGGCCAGCAGGATACCATCTGCACCTTCTTTCACAGCTTTCTCTAAATTTAATAATTATAGCACACATACAGAGGGACAACAAGAACGCGGAACTTTATCTACAGGTACAAGACCCATAGAAAATTACTTACTCGCGATTGCCACGTTTTTTAAAATCCTCGTCAATGCGCTTTTTCCAGTTTGAACCCAATGGTACGCTGCATCGGACAGCACTGATTGCCTCACTGATCACTTCATAATTTAGAGCAGTTCCCTCGCTGTCACATTGATAGTTAACTGCTCTGTCCTCATCAATGCCAAATAAACTGGCTGTCTCCACAGCATCAATATTGGCTCCAAGGAATAGAAACTCCCAGCCATATTTTATTTTCTGCCGCTCAATCATCTGTTTCACTCTATTGCTGTTATAATAGCGGCTGGCATTCTCCATTCCATCCGTTGTGATAACAAACATTGTATGTTCCGGAATGTCTTCCCGTCTTGCATACTTATGAATATTTCCAATATGATGTATCGCTCCGCCAATAGCATCTAACAATGCTGTACATCCCCGAACCATATAATCGTGATCGGTCAGGGGCTGGATGTCCTTTACATTTATGCGGTCATGCAGAACTTCACTTACATTGTCAAACAATATCGTAGAAACCAATGCTTCGCCCTCTGCATTTTTCTGCTGATTAATCATAGAATTAAATCCTCCGATTGTATCTTGCTCCAGTCCACTCATAGATCCACTACGATCAAGGATAAAAACGATTTCTGTTAAATTCTTTCTCATTATACCTTACCTCCTGAAAATCTCGCTATTAGGTTTACTGTCCTAGAGCGTGTTTGAAAAATGCTTTCTGTAAGATGTGCGTTACAATTTGTGGGAGATTTCGCCTGAATGAGGGCGGCGTAGCGGGCTACGTCAACTGAATGAAGGCAAAATATACCGCAAATTGGGACGTGCAGGTTGCCGGAATGATTTTTCAAACACGCTCTAGTATTTACCTGGTCAAAAAAATGGCTGCTCGGTTTCGTACCTTGCAGCCATAGTATAACGATTTTCTTTTAGAAAGTGGTCGCATAGAAAGCGACATTAAACAACATTCATTGTTTTATGATCCAATCAGACTCTGATCAAAAGCAAACAGTGCTTCATTGATTTCATATACATTATAATTACCCTGTTCAACAAAATATTCTACAATAATATCAAACTTGCTTGAACGAGATAAAGTAAATCCCGCCTTACCAAGCATATCCTGCATTTCTGTAATTGGCAGTTCCAATGCCAGAGCAAATGCCAGCACTGTCGTTTTAGACGGTTTATAAAATTTATTCGAGCGGATTTTAGAAAAAAGTTTCCGGTCAATATTTGCTTTCTTGTAACACTGTGTATCTGTCATGTCGGATTCGTCAATTTTACGAAGCAGCATTTCCGAAAAACTTTCATCTATCTGATTCAACGCATCCTCCAGAGTCCTGCTGCTTATCGCATTATAGCTTGGCTTCGCTTCCATCCTCTCCACTGCTGACCCGAAACAACTTTCTCCAATAAGCGGCTCCGATCGCCATCTCTGTTCTTCCCGACTGTCCGAGTGTTCTTTCACATATCGGTCATCTATATAAGCTGTAATATCCGCAAACAACTTTCCGCTAATCTGATATGCCTTCCGGTCAAAAATTACAATGAAGACTGTCATCTCATTTTCCAGTAGAAAATTTCCAATGATATCTACAGCAACTTTTAATGCCTGATCTTTTGGATAGCCATAAATTCCAGAAGAAATCAGAGGAAAAGCAACCGATTCACAGCCATATTCCTTCGCCAGATTCAGTGATGTATCATAGCAGGATTCTAAAAGTTTTTGTTCTTGATGTTTTCCATCCAGCCAGATTGGTCCAACTGTGTGAATGACATATTTACAGGGAAGACGATATCCATTTGTAATTTTAGCATTCCCTGTCTCACATCCATGGAGCATTCTACATTCCTTAAGAAGGTCTGGGCCGGCAGCACGATGAATGCATCCATCTACCCCGCCTCCTCCTAATAGAGATGTATTAGCTGCATTGACAATTGCATCAACATTCATTTTTGTAATATCATTTCTAACAATTTTCAATGGCATAGAATATACCTCCTACTGTTTATCCAAAATTTCCCATTTTCATCGCCTGTGTATCAGACTTACTATTCGTGACATCCTCCCCCACCTGTAGAGGTGGGGGCTTCCCAACCTCGGTAAGTTTGGTTCTCGTTCGATAACACTACTGTGCTAAGCATAAGCGAGCTATCCCC